>ENA-UOOM01000963-UOOM01000963.1-fermentation-metagenome-genome-assembly--contig:-NODE-963-length-29946-cov-6.551236_pt1 | contig 29946 bp, 34 predicted proteins | sample MGYA00245781_ERZ724031 | MGnify/ENA primary metagenome ERZ724031 (study PRJEB28704, sample SAMN03018317) | fermentation metagenome | biome: anthropogenic terrestrial biome; feature: soil; material... | reverse complement strand
AGCATGGGGATTAGCAGTTGGTATAATTCTTCACTTCTTGTTATCCGGAAAGAAAGAAAAAGCTGCAGTAAGAGAAGAAGAATCAGCAGCATAGAATTGACATAAAAAACGGGACAGTGGATATACCCTACCGCAACAAATTTCCAATTTATGCTACGCAGGGAGCAAATAAATTGGAGAATGAGGCTGCAGACGTATCTTCGCTGTTCCGCTCTTTTTATTGACAGAACATGATTTTATCTCTAAAGCTAAGTTATATGTACAAATGATGAAATAAAGCATAATATGTCATTAATTAAACCCAAGTTTAACTGCTTGAGGTTTTTTAATTCTTATGACGAATATTGAAAAGTCAGCTAAGATGTGGTAAAATTCATTAATGGGAATCCTTAGCAAATATACTAATTAAGGAGTTGATAATGTGCTGAATATTTACAAGAAAAGATGGCAGTCATACATCGACAGGGGGGAATTATCCGAAGAAATACGTCCTGAAATAGTAGAATCATGGCACAGATGCGAAGCAATGAAGGTTGAACATTCGAGTGGAAGGGGAACAAAAGTCTCCGAAGAAGAATCTGTGAAGAGTATAGCTAAGAAAAAGGAACTTATTGAAGTGGCAAGACCTATCATGGAAAACGTTTTTGAAATGGTGAAGAATACCAGCTACAGCGTTGTTCTCACGGATGAGAAAGGTATAATAATTGATTTGATAATCAACGAGGACTTAGAGGAGAGACATGTGCTTTTAAATTTTGTTAAAGGTTCTAAATGGGATGAGAAAAGCGTTGGGACTAATGCCATCGGAACTTGCTTGGCAATAGATAAGCCTCTGCAGGTTATAGGTGCCGAGCATTTCTGCGAATATCATCATAAATGGACATGCTCCGCTGCTCCCATTCACAACAACAGAGGAGAAATAATCGGCTGCTTTGATTTGTCCGGACGAGCCGAAGATGTTCAAACCCATACATATGGCATTGCCGTTTCAAGCGCTAATTGTATTGAAAAACAGCTAATGATTTTAGAATCATTTGAATTTCTTAATACAACCATGAATTCAATGGATGAAGGAATTATGGTTATAGAGTATGATTTAAAGGTTATTAAAGTAAACAATAAGCTTCTTGAAATATTTCATATGAACGAAGAAGATATTTACAACATTGATATTAAAAAGATTTTCGAGGGCATAGATATTGATAATATAGTATTGAACAATAAACAGAAGATGAGCTTCTCGGACATTACTATTTCCATAGACAACAGGAAGATTGAATGCTCATTGCATATTTCCCCTATAATAATCAATGATACGGTTGCAGGTGTTGTGATGCTTATGAAAGAAGCAAAGCAAGTAAGAAAAGAAGTAAGCAAATTAGCGGGATTTAATGCTAAATATACATTTGACAGCATTATTACGGCAGATGGAAGGATGAAGCAGCTGATTGATTCCGCAATGAAAATTTCTAAAACAAACTGTTCGGTATTAATAGAGGGTGAAAGCGGTACGGGAAAGGAGCTGTATGCCCAGTCGGTGCACAATGAAAGCCTTAGAAAAAACGGACCCTTCATTGCTATTAATTGCTCTGCAATACCAAAGGAATTATTTGAGAGTGAATTATTTGGTTATGAAAGCGGCTCGTTTACGGGTGCTGTTAAAGGAGGACGACCGGGTAAATTTGAATTGGCAAACGGAGGAACCATATTCTTGGATGAGATAGGGGAAATCCCTTTGGAGGTACAGCCAAAACTTTTGAGGGTGCTTGATAATAATAAGGTTGTGCGAATAGGAGGCACATATGAAAGAAGCTTAGACGTAAGAATTATATCGGCAACAAACAGGGATTTAATCGATGAAGTTTCAAAGGGCTCCTTTAGGCAGGACCTTTACTTCAGGTTAAATGTTATTAATTTAAAAATTCCTCCATTGAGAAAAAGAAAAAATGATATAATCCAATTGGCAAGGTATTTCCTTAAAAGTCTCAATGAAGAATCTAATATAAGAAAGAATTTTACTGAAGAATTTGAGGAATATTTATTGGCTCAGGAATGGAGCGGAAATGTGAGAGAATTGAAAAATATTGTACAGAGGGCTTACTACATGTCGGATAGGGATTTAATAAATACTGTGCCGCATTCTTCGGTTTCGGAGGTAAGCTTTAGAGAAGAAGGAAAAGTTACTGTTAATACCGCACAGTCACTAAGCTTTAAGGACATCGAAAAAGAGAGTATAGTCCGGGCGCTTAATGTCAATAAAGGCAATGTTATTAAAGCGGCAGAAGATCTACGCATAAGCAAGGCAACCATTTACAGGAAGATAAAAAGACATTCCATTGATTTAAAAGAAATAAAAAAGTTAGCATAATTTAAAAATCTCAATTTTTCTCAAATTGAGATTTTTATTGTTTTATTCATTAAATTATTCTCAATATGATACTGAATTCTCATTTTGAGATAATTATATTTTTGTGTGTTCAGGGAAGAAAGTTTAGAAAGTATTGAAATTTAAATGCTAAATAAGTAATGTCTCAATTTCTTAAAGCTTGGCATAAAAAATGCACTATATAAATATAAATAACAATGAAGGGGTGATGCATTGGACAGGTTTGTTATTGAAATAGGCATAGGAATAGATTTCCATGGCCAGGATGTGACTAAAGCAGCAGTAAAAGCAGCTAAGGATGCCATAAGCAGGAGTTGTCTGATAGGGCTTGAAGAGGTCTGTGGTTTTACTCAGGATAACATTGATGAGAATGTATTTATCGATGTTACGATAGGGGTTACTCGTCCTGATGAAGTAATGACAGATGAAATAATTAAATGCTTTCCTATAGGAAAAGTAAATGTTAGCACAGTATACGGGGGATTAAAAACGGAAGGACTGTATTTTAGAAGCTTTGGAGATAAGGATAATTCAATTGAAGTAGCTGTTGCAAGTGTATCTGTAAAAATTAAAAAATGATGGGAGGTAATATTTTGAAGATCACTAATGAACAACTGAAAGAAATGTATTTGACAATGCTAAAGATTCGAAAATTTGAAACAAGTGCAATGGACTTGTTTGCAGAAGGAAAAATTCCGGGGTTTGTTCACCTTTACATAGGTGAAGAAGCAGTTGCAACAGGCGCTTGTGCTAATTTAAGACAGGATGATTACATAACAAGCACTCACAGGGGACATGGTCATATTATAGCAAAAGGTGGAGATCTAAAAAACATGATGGCTGAGCTTTTCGGCAGAGAAGACGGATATTGTAAGGGTAAGGGCGGTTCCATGCACATAGCGGATGCCACAAGGGGAATTTTGGGAGCAAACGGTATAGTAGGTGCAGGTCACAATATTGCAGTTGGTTCCGGTTTGGCTATTCAATATCAGAAATCTGACCAGGTTTGTGTATGTTTCTTTGGAGATGCATCCACCAACCAAAGCACCTTCCACGAAGCTTTGAACTTAGCAAGCGTTTGGAAGCTGCCGGTAATATTCGTTTGTGAAAATAACGGATACGGTATTTCAGTAAGTCAGGCAAGACACCAGGCTATTACAGATGTTTCCGTAAGAGCATCTGCATATAATATGCCCGGCATTACAGTGGATGGGAATGATGTATTTGCAGTATATGAGGCTGTTGGTGAAGCAGTGGCAAGGGCAAGAAAGGGACAAGGGCCTACACTTATTGAGTGTAAAACATACAGATGGAGAGGACATTTTGAGGGAGATCCTACAGTATACAGACCGGAAGGGGAATTGGAGACATGGCTTAAAAAGGATCCTATTCCAAGAGTAGAAAAATACTTCATAGATAACGGAGTAATGACAGAAGAAGAAATGAAACAGTTAAATGATGATGTAGACAAGATGGTTGAAGAGGCAAAAGAATTTGCAGAAAAGAGTCCTGTTCCATCATTAGAATCAGCTCTAAAAGATGTGTATTCTGATATAGTTGAGGAGGGAAGAGTAAGATGAAAAATATGACATATGCTGAAGGTATTAGAGAAGCAATGCGTGTAAAAATGAAAGAAGATCCAAATGTTCTGTTATTTGGTGAGGATGTTGGAAAGTTTGGAGGATGCTTTGGAGTCAGTGCAGGGTTGTGGGAAGAATTCGGAGATGACAGAATTCGTGACACTCCCATTTCTGAAGGAGCAATAGTTGGAGCAGCAGTAGGCTCTGCAGCATGCGGACTAAAACCCATTGCAGAATTAATGTTTATAGACTTTATAACTGTTGGTATGGACCAGTTAGTTAACCAAGCAGCCAAAATGAGATATATGTTCGGCGGTGAAATAAATCTTCCCATGGTCTTAAGAGTTCCCGCGGGTGCGGGTATAGGAGCCGCCGCACAGCACTCACAATCCCTTGAAGCTTGGGTAACGCATATTCCCGGACTTAAGGTTGTTTATCCTTCAAATGCACAGGATGCATATGGTCTGTTATTGGCATCTGTTGATGACCAAAATCCTGTAGTGTTTATTGAAAACAAAGTATTGTACGCAATGAAAAACGAAGTTGACGAAAATGAATTGAAACCGATTCCTTTAGGAAAAGCGAAAATAGCCAAAGAGGGAACAGATGTTACAATTATAACATACGGGCGCCAGGTTTATGATTCGCTGACAGCTGCGGAAGCATTGGCAAAGGAAGGAATAAATGCTGAAGTTATAGATATCAGAACATTGTTCCCCCTTGACAAGGAAACCATATTTAAATCAATAGAAAAAACACATAAGGTTGTCTTGGTAAGCGAAGAATGCAAAAGAGGTGCATATACTGGAGATATTGCGGCACTAATAGCTGAAGAATACTTCTATGAATGCGATGCTCCGATTAAAAGAGTAGGTGCATTAAACACACCAATACCATTTGCCACCGACCTTGAAAATTATGTAATACCAAATAGCAGAGATATAGAATTGGCTGTTAAATCATTGTTTTAGACACTAAGGGATAAGGCTGTTGTGTCATTCTGAACCCCAGATGAAAGATGTCCCTAACCCCATTTCTCAGAGTCTTTTTTCTGAGAAATGGCTAGTAGGCCATTCGCAGAGTGGAATCTCAGGACTTAAAAGATGAGATCCTTCACTTAGGCTCAGGATGACATTATGCTTAATGCAACAGCCTATACTTATAAGGGGGTTAAAAATGGCTTCAATCGGAATTATTGCAAATCCTGCTTCAGGAAAGGATATCAGAAGACTTGTATCCCATGCTACGGTAATTGATAATAATGAAAAAATCAATATAGTTGAAAGAATTGTTTTGGGTGCTCAGGCTTTAGGGGTTGGAAAGGTCTTCATTATGCCTGACTCATACAATATGGGATACCGGGTTGAAGACAAGCTTAATAGCTGCAATGAGCTTAAATGTGAAATAAATGTAATTAATATGATGCGTTTTGACGGTATGGAGGATACCGTAAAGGCCGCGGATTATATGGAAAATCATGAAGAAATAAAATGCATTGTCACTCTTGGAGGGGACGGCACCAACAGAGCTGTTGCAAAATCGTTGAAGGATACTCCGATTATAGCTATTTCAACGGGAACAAACAATGTTTATCCCGTTATGCTCGAAGGAACCATTGCCGGTATGGCAGCAGCGGCAGCAGCTTCAGGACACCTCGATAAGAATAATTTTACAACTAAAGATAAGAGGATTGAAATATACAAGGATGAAAAACTTATTGATATTGCACTTATAGATGCCGTAATATCAAAGGATGTGTTCATCGGCTCAAAAGCAATATGGGATATGGATACGATAGAAAAAATAATCGTAACAAGAGGTCATCCCGCATCCATTGGTTTTTCATCATTGGTGGGATGCAAAAAAATAATTTATCCCGAAGATGATTTTGGAGCCTGTGTGGATATAAATTTAAACAGCGAAAAAATTAAGGCGCCTATTGCTGCCGGAGTGGTAGAGCCAATATCTGTAAATGAGCCGTTAATTTTGGGATTCAATGACGATTATGAGTTTATTGCTAAGAATAGAGGTACCATAGCTCTTGACGGAGAACGGGAAGTTGAATTTTCAGAGGAACAGAAATTTATTTTTAGAATAAGAAGGACAGGTCCTTGCCGTGTGGATGTTATAAAAGCTTTGGAGATTGCACAATTAAACGGATTCTTTACAATTTAAAATTTATGTTATATTATTAAGGAGGTATAAATGGCTGAATTTGTATTAATGCCTAAAATGGGGCTGACAATGACTGAAGGGTTCCTGACAAATTGGAGGAAATTAGAAGGAGATACTGTTAATAAAGGCGATGTGTTGTTTGATGTGGAAACAGATAAACTAACAAATGAGTTTGAAGCAAAGTCATCGGGAGTTTTAAGAAAAATATTGGTAAATGAAGAAACCGTAAAAATTCTTGTTCCTGTTGCCGTTATAGGCACTGCTGATGAGGATATATCAGAATTGTTAAAACAGGCAGGCGGAAAGATTGAAGAAGCGGCACCGAAAAAAGAGGAAGGGCCAATAATAGAAGCAGTACCTTCAGCGGCAAAAGCAGGAGACAGAGCGAGAATTTCTCCGAGAGCAAAGAAAATCGCTCAGGAGCTGAATGTTGATTATAATTTGCTAACCGGTACAGGACCCGGCGGCGCAATAACGGAGAATGATATCAGAAAATTTGCGGAAGAAAAACCGAAAAACAAGGTATCTCCAACGGCTGCCGTTGTGGCTGAACAGCTTAGTGTCGACACCGACAAAATACAAAAAGACACACGCATAATGAAGGCAGATGTGGTAAAGTACAAAATGGACGAGAATTTGACCAAGTATGCAGCTCCTCAGGAATATAGAACTCCTATGTCAACCATGAGAAAGGTGATTGCGAAAAGAATGCTTGAAAGTGTTCAGACATCTCCGACGGTATCATTCAACATTAAGGTTGATACAACTGCCATGAAGCAGTTAAGAGATGAATTGAAGGATGAGGTTAAGGTATCATACACCGACATTTTGGTAAAAATAGTATCCAAGGTGCTGCTGAATTATCCTTTGCTGAACAGTACCGTTGACGGGAATGAAATAGTTACAAGAAATTATGTAAATATGGGAGTTGCGGTAGCCGTTCCTACGGGACTTTTGGTTCCGGTTGTTAAGTTTTCAAATGTAAAAGGCTTAAAGGATATTTCTAAAGAATTAAAAGACCTTGGCGAAAGAGCAAAAATAAATAAATTGACACCGGACGAGCTTATAGGAGGAACATTTACCATAAGCAATTTAGGTATGTTTGGAATTGAATCATTTACTCCCATAATAAATCAGCCGGAGGCTGCAATATTAGGAGTAAATGCAATTATTCAGGAACCTGTTGCAATTAACGGTGAAGTTGTAATAAAACCAATGATGAATTTAAGTCTTACGGCAGACCACAGAGTGGTTGACGGAGCAGTTGCGGCAGAATTCATGTCAAAATTAAAGGAATACATAGAAAAGCCGGGGTTGCTTTTGCTGTGAAAGCTGTGAGACTATGAGGAGGAAAAATGAAAATAGCGATTATAGGAGGGGGGCCGGGCGGTTATTATGCCGCTATAAGGGCATCTCAGCTGAATGCGGAAGTAACGCTGATAGAAAAGGAGCATATAGGAGGAACATGCCTTAATAAAGGATGTATACCTACAAAAGTATTGCTGCATGCTGCCGGAGAATTTGAAAATTTAAATAAAAATTTAAAGGACTACGGCATAAAAATTACCGGTGCGGAATTAGACTGGGATAAATTGCAAAAAAGGAAAACAATAATTGTTAGAAAGCTGATTGCCGGAGTTGATAACTTGTTAAAAAATAATAAAGTTACAAAAATAATGGGTGAAGGAAGCTTTGTCAACAGAAATCAAATAATGGTTAAATCCGATGACGGTACCGAGACAACTGTTGATTTTGATTATGCTGTAATTGCAACCGGTTCAAAGCCTGTTATAATTCCGATACCCGGAGTTGAGCTTCCCGGAGTCATAACCAGCGATGAAGCTTTGTCACTTAAACAAATTCCAAGTTCCATGGTTATAATAGGAGGAGGCGTAATCGGCTCTGAATTTGCAGCAGTATATGGTGCATTAGGATGCAAGGTAACAATAATTGAAATGCTTCCAAATATAGTGGCTAACATGGACCGGGATATTGTTGCTCCCCTAAAGGAGAAATTTAAGAAAAAGGGTATAGAAGTATATACGAATACAAAGGTAGTTTCAATTTCAGAATCAGCGGAAGGCTTAATTGTAAATACTGTATCCGATGGCACGGAAAAAACATTTAATGCCGAGAAGGTACTTCTGTCCATAGGAAGAAAACCCGTTACCGATAATTTAGCCCTTAAAAATGTGGGCGTTGAAACAAACAGAGGAGCTGTAGCTGTTAATAAAAACATGCAGACAAATGTTCCCAATATTTATGCAATAGGAGATGCAATTGCAGGAGTAATGCTTGCGCATGCCGCATCTTCGGAAGGAATAGTCGCGGTCGAATCCATTATGAACAAAATACCTGAAATTGATTTTAAAACAATTCCTTACTGTGTTTATACAAAGCCTGAGCTTGCGGGAGTAGGTTTGACAGAAGAGCAGGCAAGAGAAAAAGGATATGATGTGAAAACAGGCATATTTCCAATGAATTTAAATGGCAAGGCAATGATTGAAGCAGAGCAGGAAGGCTTGGTGAAGTATGTAATTGACGGAGCAACGGGAGAAGTATTAGGACTTCACATGTCGGGACCCAGTGCTACGGAGCTTATTGCGGAAGGTGCTCTTGCGGTGAGGCTTGAAGCAACAATTGATGAAATTATGTCAACAATTCATGCTCATCCTACAGTGGCGGAATCTCTCCATGAAGCTGCTCATGCAGTTTATAACAATGCAATACATATACCCAAATAGCGCTGCGCCTGACGGTTTATGCGAAAAAACAATGTTTAGCCCTCTTAATTATGGATATATATTTATTATAATATAATTAGGAGGGATTGTTTTATGAGATTACTTGTTCCCATAGACGGCTCAAACGCTTCAATCGGTGCAGTAAAAAAGGCATTGGAATTGGCAAGAAAATACAACTTTTCAATCAAACTTATTTCCGTTGTTGCCGAAAAAAATTCCGAGTACAGAAGGCATGAAAATGCCTGGAGAGGAGTTGACGGCTCCATAATATCAGAAAGTGAAGAGCTGGAAAAACAATTGGAAAAGAAAATTAAAGAAAATGCTGAAAGACTGTTAAATGCAATAGTATCCAAATTAGACTTCAGCGGCATAAAAATAGAAACAGAAGTTATATTGGGAGAGCCTTATTCAAAGATATTGGAAACAGCAAAAAATGATAAAGTTGACATGATAGTAATGAGCAACAGAGGTTTCTCAAAAATAAAAAGGTTTTTTGTAGGCTCGGTTACTCAGAGAGTTATCTCAGAGGCACCATGCCCGGTATTGGTGGTAAACACAAGCTTTGAGCCTTAAAAGAATTCCGGGGATTAAATTTATGGAGGCAATATGCGGATAGTTATTATAGGAGCTGTGGCAGCCGGAACTTCAGCTGCTACTGAAATCAGAAGAAACAGCAAGGAAGCAGAAATAATAATATATGAAAAAGATAAATATATTTCATATGCAGGCTGCGGAATGCCCTTTTATATAAGCAATGAAGTTAATGAATTTATTAGTGTTGTTCCAAGAGATGCGGAGTTTTTTAAAGAAAAACACAATATTGATATTAATATTGAACATGAAGTATTGTATGTAAATCCGGAAAGTAAAACATTAAAGGTAAAGAATTTATTAACAGGTGATATTTTTGAGGACAGTTATGATAAACTTGTAATTTCAACAGGAGCTTTTTCTGTAAAGCCTGATTTAAAAGGCTCGGACAGTAAAAATGTGTTTCTGTTAAGAAATATTAACGATATGAATGATATTAAGAATTTTATAGAGGCAGAGAAACCAAAATCAGCCGTTATTATCGGAAGCGGATTTATAGGGCTTGAGATGTGCGAAAGCTTTAAGCAACTTGGGATGGATGTTACGCTTATTGCCAGGTCCAAAATTGCAAAGGGAATCGACAATGATATGTCTTCATATATTGAAGAGCATTTGCGGGAAAAGGGTGTAAAAGTTTATTCAAATACAAATACCATGGAAATCGGCGACCAAGGAGTTGTTATAGGTGACGGCAGTATAATCAAAGCTGATATTGTGCTTCTTGCGACAGGTATAAAACCAAATACAGCTCTTGCAAAAAGTATGGGGGTTGAACTTGGTGTGACAGGCGCAATCAAGGTTGATAAACATATGAGAACAAATATAGAAGATGTTTACAGCTGCGGTGATTGTATTGAGATGTTTAATACTGTAAATGATAAGCCTGTATACAGACCGTTAGGCTCTACGGCCAACAAGACCGGTACAATCGCAGGAAGTAATGTTGCGGGTATAAATGAAGAATTCAGAGGAATACTCGGCACCGGCATATTCAGAGTTTTCGATATTACGGTTGGGATGACCGGCTTGTCCGAGGAGGAAGCGGTAAAATCAGGATATAATGTGTCTGTTTCAATTGATAAAAGACCAAACAAACCTGAATATATGGGAGGAAAACCGATTTTAATCAAGGCTGTTGCCGAAAAGGAATCAGGCAGGCTGTTAGGTGCCCAATTAATCGGTTATGAAGGAACTGACAGGAGGCTTGATGTGTTGGTTGCTGCCATAACCTTAAAAGCAAGGGCGGAAGACTTAATGCACCTTGATTTAGCTTACTCTCCTCCATACTCAACACCGCGTGATCCTCTTTATTACACAGGCGCTAAACTAAGAGCAAAGGAATTCCGGAATTCCGGGGACAGATCTTGAAACTCAAAGGTCCGTCCCCAGCGTGCCCAGCGTGGATTTGAGTCTTTTCGCTAAGAATACTGTTATTCCCGCTTTTAATATATCGCCGGGTATGAATGAAAGCATACCTAATTGCAGAATTCTGAACAGACTTAAATTGCTGTTAAGCATTATGTTTAAAACATAGTACATATAGGGAAGACCAAAAGCGTATATTATCATTGTTCCTGTTAAAACGGCTGTACATAAACCTATATGTGAGGCGGGTTTAGCTTCCGTTAATTTCCCTACTGCATAGGCGGCTGCAATATAACCTATAATAAAACCAAAGCTTGGCTTTAACAAGGATTGTATTCCTCCCGAGAAACCTGCAAATATGGGAAAACCAATCAGTCCCAAAAGCAAATACGTTATTTGGGAATACATGGCTTTCTTAGAGCCTAAAATAACTCCTGACAATAACACAAAAAAAGATTGAAGAGTAATAGGCACGGGGCCTATGGGTATGCTGATAAAGGCGCCCATTGCTGTCAATGCGGTGAAAATTCCTGTTTGTGTTATATCTTTTACACTTAATGATTGTTCTTTGTACATATATGACCTCATTTCTTTTTAATTGATACTTCGCCGGAATTCAACGTTATTTTTTGACCTTCGCCGGTATAAACAACTAATCCGCCGCAATCGTCAATGTCTAAGGCATAACCTTCATGCCAATTGTTGTTCTTTTTATATAAAATATGCTCTCCCAATATCATTGAGCGCTGTTTGTATATCTGCATAAAACTTCTGTCTTTTATGCTTTTGCATATTGTTAACAGGTTATTAATAATTTCCGCAGACAACTGATTTCTTATAAAATCATCATTGCCATTAAATATGGAACCAGCCGTATTCCGCAATTCCAAAGGAAAGTCTTCCTTCTTTGTTTTTACGTTTATGCCTATTCCGACCACAACACTATCCATCACACCGCTTTCAAAATTTGTCATTGCCTCCGTAAGTATTCCGCATACTTTTCTATCTCCGATAAATATATCATTAACCCACTTAATCATAGGTAAATCATTAGTAAATTTTTCAATGGCATGACATACTGCCACAGCTGCCGCAGTTGTTACCAATACAGAATTTTCTATAGTTAATTCCGGTTTTAAAATAATACTCATATAGATGCCTGAATCAGATGGTGAGTAAAAGTCCCTCCCAAACCTTCCTCTTCCTTTTGTTTGTTCTTCTGCTATAATTGTTGTGCCATGCTCGGCATTTTGTACGGCTGACAGCTTGGCTTCCGAGTTTGTTGATTCTATGGCTTTATAAACAGTAATCGGAATATTCTTAAACTCTTCATTTAAATATAATCTAATACCTTCAGAAGACAAAACGTCCGAAGAAGATGACAGGGAATATCCTTTGTTGGATGATGATTCAATCAGATGCCCTTCATCCTTTAAGGAGCTTATGGCTTTCCAAACAGCGGTCCTTGATACCTTCAGCATATCCGCCAATTCCTGTCCGGAAATATTTCTGCCTTTGTTGGATTCCAAAACATGTAATATTTCATTTTTTACTGACATAATTTCACCTCAAGTAAAAGTATAACCATTTGGCAAATGATTGTCAACCAATAAATAATTTTGGTTGACGTAATTGTTTATTGTGTTATTTGTTGAATCATTTGAAATTTTATTATATAATTAATATATTAACTGCAATAATTTCTTACCTGCTTCTTGATGAAAAGCTTAGCATGGAAGGAATTTTTGGCGCGGCAGTAATAATTATATGTATAGTAACAGAGAATAAAATAGCTTCAAAAGAACAGCCTTCCATTGAAAATGTTGTCTGAAAAAACAGGAATGTTTTTATAACTTATGTATAACATGAATAAGGGGGGTATTTATGTATATAAGCAAAAACCATTTTTATATTATTATAGCGGTTATAGTTGGTTTGATGGCTCTTTTTATCATTTATTCAATTAATAATGATAATAGCTTAAATGATGAAAACCATGATGTAATAAAATTAGTGGAGGAATTCGGAGGCACTTTAAAAAACATATCACTTTTGGCACCTAAAGATGAAGTTATAAAGGCTATAGAGGATAATTACAGCCCGTATGTAACGGAAGAACTTTTACGGAAATGGATTAATAATCCGCGAACCGCTCCGGGAAGGATTTCTTCAAGCCCATGGCCTGAACGTATTGAAATTGGTGAAATTGAAAGATTATCCGACGGTGAATATTCCGTGAAAGGGAAAATAATCGAAGTTACAAGCACGGAGGCAGGAAGCGGCGGAGCCGCCGCTTTCAGGACTGTTGAATTGATTGTAAGAAGGGTAGGAAACAACTGGCTGATTGATGAAATGACAATAGGTAAATATGAATAATTAGCATTGCTTGTCCGACTAATAGTAAGTTGCATTAAGTGGGTATATGAAAAAAGAATAAATATATAAAAAAAGTTTTCTAAAAGTAGTTGACAATAAGCGAGAACGGTGCTATATTATATACATGGTTAGCACTCGACTATCGAGAGTGCTAAAACAAAACAGATAAAGGAGTGTTGATCATGGCTGGATTAGTACCTTATAACAGAAGAAACAGAGGTTTGGTTGACAGAGGTTTCGGAGATTTCAGGGACTTTTACAACATGCTTGATGACTTTTTTAACGACAGCTGGCCATCAAAAAGAGATTTTGCAAGAGACACCTTTAAAATCGACGTACAGGAAAATGACAATCAATACTTAATAGAAGCTGAATTGCCCGGTGTTGGCAGGGATGAAGTCAACATCGAAATGAACGAAGGAAGATTGAATATTTCAATAAAAAGGGAAGAAAACATCAATGAAGAAAATAAAAATTACGTTCATAAAGAAAGAAGATTCAGCTCAATGAGCAGAAGTTTATATTTGGATGAAGCAAGGTCTGATGGCATTAAAGCAAAACTTGAAAATGGAGTATTAAGCATAGATGTTCCTAAGGAAAATAAACCAAACAAATCTGTAAAAATTGACATTGATTAATAAAGCAAACAAAAAAAAGCATGTAAGATTTACCACATGCTTTTTTTTACGGAAAATATCTGCTATAATTATTGAGGGATATTTTGAACAAAGTTGAGCTATATTTCGTCATTATAAATAACAAAGAAAAAAAGGAGCAATTATGTCTGAAGTTTTAAGATTAGAGCATGTAAGCAAGAGTTTCGGAAGCAAGGAAGTTTTAAAAGATATTAATTTCAGCGTGAACAGCGGTGAAATAATAGGTTATATAGGCTCAAACGGTGCCGGCAAAAGTACAACCATTAAATTAATTTTAGGTCTGATTGATGATTATCATGGAGATGTATTTGTTTTTGGTGAAAAAGTAAGAGGACAATTTGAGTATAAAAAAAGAATAGGTTATGTGCCGGAGGTTTCCGACATGTATGATAATTTGACAGCATATGAATATTTAGGCTTTATAGGAATGTTGTACGGCATAAAAGAAGAAAAGGCTGTAGCAAAAGGAAAGGAAATGATGGGCGTTTTTGGCATAGATGATGCAATTTACGGCAGAATTCATACATTTTCCAAAGGAATGAGGCAGAAGCTGTCAATTGTAACAGGCATGCTTCATAATCCCGATATATTGTTTTTAGATGAGCCTTTGGGTGGAATAGATGCCAACAGTGTGCTGGTTTTTAAAGAAATAATGAAAAACCTTAAAGAAGAAGGAAAAACAATATTTTATTCATCTCATATTTTGGAAGTGGTGGAGAAGCTAAGTGACAGAATTTTGCTGATAAATGAAGGAAAAATTGTAATTGACGGAACAATGGCGGATGTAATGAGCAAGCAGTCGGATAATTCTTTGGAATCCATATTTAATGATGTTACCGGATTTCATGACCATGAAGCATTGGCAAGGAAATTTACGGATGCTTTTATGAATTGAATGGGAGATTAAGCATGAATGAATTTTTATCTTTAAAAATACTTGATTCTTTTAAAAAAATATTTAAACTTTTCGGAATTAATTATGAGGTGCTTCGGATTATTTTAAAAACTAAATTGACATTGGATTTGAGAAGGGCGCCTGCCATAAATACAAATAACAGAAGGAAGGATGAGGAGCAGACTTCCATACTTAAAGGGTATTTGTTACACTTAATTTTTGGTGTATTTTTGGCATTTTTCATTTATTTTATGAAAGACGAAATGATACGCATGATGTACTTTTCCGGAGCATTTTTCTTTATGACTACAATGTATTTGATTTCTGACTTTTCTTTTGTACTGCTGGATACAAAGGATAAAAATATATTGCTGACAAAACCGCTGGACAGCAGGACAGTGTCATTGTCCAAGGTATTGCACATATTGATTTATATGTTCAGGCTCAATGCTTTTATAGCAGGTCCGTCTCTCGCAGCAATGGTAATGAGCAACGGTCCCTTGGTTATACCCATCTTCTTGTTTGAAATTTTGATGATAGATTTAATAATATTTTTAGTAACAGCATTTATATATTTATTGGTATTGAGATTCTTCGACGGAGAATTGCTCAGAAATATAATAAATGTAATTCAAATTTTGCTTACAATAGTAGTGACCGTAGGATATCAGATTGCCGTAAGGATGATAGATTTTACATCACTTCAGGATGTGAAATATATTTTTAATACAACACATTATTTTAATCCTATTTTGTGGTTTGGCGCTCCCTTTGAAATTGTATTCCATGGAGGTGAATCATATTTATATGTTTTCACAGCCTTGATAATTATAGTGCCTGCTGCAAGTTTCGCTTATTATTTAGCCTTAAGCAAAAAAATGGAGAGGCTTCTTCTCAAGCTTGAAGGAGAAGGCAGGGAAAGACCTGCAAAGCATAGGATTGAAAAATTAGTGGGGTTCATAATAAACAGGAATGAAGTTTCAAAGCAGGCATTTCATTTTTCAAATGCTATGTTTAGAAGTGACAGAAGTCTTAAATTAAAAATATATCCTGCATTGTCCACCGGAATACTTCTCCCTGTGCTCATGATATTTAATATGAGAATGAGGGGGCAGCAGCTTGAGGCTACAGGATATGAATATCTGTATTTATATTTTAATTTGATTATGTTTCCGACCATCTATTATTTGGTGAATTATTCATCTGCATGGAAGGGCTCATACATCTTTGCATCCTCAGGATTTAATAATATGGAAAATGTATACAGAGGATTAATGCGCTCAATGGCATGCAGGTTTTTTATTCCTCTCATTATTTTAAACGGAGTTATATATACAATAATTTTTAGATTCAGATTTACAATGGACATTATAACTTTATTAATGGCAGGTATTGCAATTATGCCTTTTATCGGTAAGATATATTTATCGGTACCCTTTTCTATGCCAATTGACGAATCGAATCAAAAAGACACCTTTGGGAAGTTCCTGCTTTCCTTAGGGATTGTGGGAGTGCTTGCGGTTCTTCACTTTTTCTCCCATTCCGTAACTATGGGAACAGGGATTTACTTGGCAGTGCTGTTGGCGGTTATTCTTACAGGCTGGAAGTTTATACCTGAGAAAATAAACAGCCTGCCTATATGGCAGAAAAGATAAAGAGTGATGAATAGCCGGGGCGGAATACTATGCAATTTAATATTCGAAGTCAACTGTCACATCAGCTTCAATATTGATAGTACCCGGCATAATGGGAGTTGCGGCGTCAAATTCCCGCTGAACAGGGAAAGGCATAACCGTATTTTCAACAATTTTAACCGGAATTGCCGTTGAAGGTAATCCAAGATTCATAGTAATTGATTGAGCTTTTTGGATTGCATTCGAAATTGCCATATTTAAAGCCTGCTGGTAATAGTATTCTTTGTTTGATACATCAAAAGATATCAAATCAACAGTATTAGCGCCTGCATTTACAGAAGTGTCAATAATACTTCCGATAGCATCCAAATTATTTATTTTGATTTCTAAAATATTTCTGACCGAGTAACCTCTGTCAATTTGTCTTCCATCTTCATAATCATAAACTCTGTCAATGGAATATTGAATAGTTTTTATATCAGTAATTCCCATTCCTTGGAGTGCTTGAATTACTGATTCACTTCTTCTTGCGTTGTCTGTCTGTATCTGGGATAAGTTTTCTCCTGAGGTCTGAACTCCTAAACGTATTGCTGCCGTGTCCGGAGCCATGGTTATTTCACCGTGTCCTGATAATATCATGGTTTTGCTATGTAAATTATTGTCCGGCATATATCTTGCCATAATAATTCCCCCTTTTATTTTTTAAATTAATATATAATATGAATTTTATAGAACTGTGTGCCACTTTGAACATCATGAGCGTGATGCCCCGGCAAAATATTATAATTATAATCTGTTTTTAATGAAATTAATAAATTATTATGGTAAAATATATATAAATATTAATTTTATTATACATGATCCGGATGGTGTTAAGATTCAATTTGCCGAACAAATTGCTTAATAAAATGTGACTGTATAAAGGTGCGCTGATTTTGAGATATTTAAAACAATCAAGGATAAAATGATAGCGGAAAAATGGTGAAATTATGTTAAAAATTGCAATATGCGATGATGATAAGGCATTATGCCTTCAGTTAAAAAGCATGCTTAATGAAACAAATGAAAAAACAGATGAAAATATTGAAATTTCTATATTTTTTTCAGGAGAAGAAATGTGTGATTCGCTGCTTGGCGGAAATCATTTTAACATTATTTTTCTTGATATAGAATTGCGTGAAATTAACGGCGTGGAGGTGGGTAAGAAAATTCGTGAGGAATTTAATGATGAATTGACTCAAATTGTCTATATATCCGCAAAGGACAGTTATGCAATGGACTTGTTCGATATAAGACCTTTGAATTTTCTTGTGAAGCCGCTGAAAACAGAAAAAATAGAATCAGTTCTCAAAACAGCAAAGAAAATTTTAGGTACAAGCAATCAATATTATGAATATAAAATAGGCAATGTAAATTTTAATGTTTTATTAAATGATATTTTGTATTTTGAAAGCAGCGGCAGAAAAGTTAAAATTATATTGAAGGATGATGTAACAGAATATTACGGAAAGCTTTCGGAGGTTGAAGAAAAGCTTAAAAACAGCGACTTTTTTTTCATTCATAAATCATATCTTATCAATTACAATCATGTTATTGAATATACATATGAATATGTGAAAATGTCCAACAATGAAATACTTGGCATCAGCCAAAACAACAGAAAGGCAGTTCGTGAAAAATTGCTGCAAAAGAAGCAGAGGATGTACCATGTCAAGTAGCTATACTGCATTTTACTTAATTACAAATGTATTTTCAACATATACACTGTTTAGGTATATGAGCATCTTTTTCGACAGGAAGGATGTTGATAAAAAACAAGAAATCCTATCTTATTCGCTGTATTTTTGTATTATAAGGCTTAGGATTAAACAGTGTCGAAAGGTCTGTTGAAAAGTACAAGGGAACAATGAAAATTCATAATGACAACAGTGTGTTTTATGTTGATATCTTAATGTATAATCAATTGGCGGACTGAAGTTTAAGTTTTGACATAAATTCATATTATTTATTACATGGCTAAGAATTGAGCATGTATTTATGGTATAATGTATGTTGACATAATTTGAACAATTGGAGGTCTGCCATGAATTTTCATGAATATATAAAAAAAGTATATACAATCGCATTTAGACTAACAGGAGAAGAAACCTCGGCAAATGACATGGCAGTTCTTGCTATTAACAGAAATGCAAACAATATAAAAGAAGATAATATTGATTTAAGTATATTTCATGTCACGGCAAAGGAAGTTTGCGGCATATTTCTGCTGCAGTCAGGTAAATACAGTACTTCATTGAATAATCAAAACAATCTTATCCAAAATGCATTGATGACATTAGAGCCGCTAAGCAGAACAGCAGTGGTGTGGACAGATATAATGGGATTTAATATAAATGATTTAGCATCAGTATCAAATTGCTCAAAATCAGAGCTTTATAAAAAGCTTAATACCGCACGGAGGCAGATATGCATTATTCAAAAAACACTTTAATTTTAAAATATGGGTTAATTGTTGTTTTGGTGTGCTTAATTATAAGTATATTTATTTACATGCAGTTTTTTTTGGATGAGCCGGTGTTCTTAAAGCATTACTACGATTTAATAATGTATGAAGATATGCGGATGAGTCTGCATTTAATAACAAATTCAAGTGATAAGAGAAGTGTTTACAAAATAGAATTTCCCCAGCTTCCCGATGATTTTGCATATATAGAACTGGATTATTCTATCAACAACAATGAGGATGGTTATTTTCGCACGCGGGAATTCGCACATTACAATTACAATGAGTTATCCTTGCTTATTCATGTTCTCGAAGAAAATGACAGTGAAGAAAGCATTGTATTGGATAAAGCGGTTGTGCATTACAGTGACGGAGATTCACAGGAAGCAGACATAGGGAAAATTATTTTGCATAAAGATGTAAGGCGAACTGATATTTTGACCTCAACATTTTCTGAAAGCTCTAATGATGATACATCTTCTGCGGGCTTTATATCAGATGATGATATAATTATAGAAAGTATAAAATCAAATTTAGATGAAGAATTGAGCGGTATATTTGAATTAAAAATGGATGGTGAAGATGTAAGAGACCTGAATTATCCCATAAATATATCTGCCAAGGAGCCTTTGTGCTTTGAAAGCCAATTTAAATTTGAATCTGAGGATGACAGAGTATATAATGTATATGATATTCACGGAAGAATTACAGCGGCAGATTCACAAGGGAATAAAGGAATTAAGAGAATTTTGAATTTGAATTACTATCCATGGGAAGTATTTAGCAATGAAAGAGGAATAATTCAATATCTTAGGAGGTGAAGCTATGGAGAGAGGCTGCAAAAAAATATTCTGGGGATTTTTAATCACGGTTTTTGATATTAACTTGGGTCATATAAATATTTTGCCCGATTTTATAGGATATTTTATTATGAGTTCAGGGATATATATACTGTATTCGGAATTCCAAAATGATAATTTTAAAATGGCAAACACCTTGGCTAATTTTTTAATGGGCTATTCATTAATTATGGGTATTGTAGATTATGCAATATTAACCAATAATATAGGCTCCGGGTTGTATGAGCATCCTGTATATATAATTATTGGTTTCATACTGTCAATTGTTATAAGCTCAGTTATTTTGATTATGGCATTTAAAATAATTTCAGGCTTCGTAGACTTATATTTGCACAGGGAAATGGAGGATGAAGTTAATATATTAATTAATAAGCAAAAAAATTACACGGTACTTACCATAACAGGTTTGCTTCTTATTTCCGTATCCCTTAATATATCAAATGAATACTTTATCACAGCATCAACATTTTTTTTGATAGCTGTTAATTTATATTTTGCGGTAATATTGAGAGGCATACTGCGGGACAGCGAGGGTATGGCTTTATGAAATACAAATGCCTAATATTAGATCATGATGATACTGCTGTAAAAAGCACACCTGATATACACTATCCTTCCTTCGTGGAGGCGTTAAAATCACTAAGGCCTGAAAAGGATATAAGTCTTGCGGATTTTGTTACATATTGTTTTAACCCGGGGTTTTCGAAGCTTTGCAAAGATATAATGAAATTTAGTGAGGCAGAGCAGGAATATCAATATAAGATATGGAAGGCTTACACCAATGAAAATTCTCCGGATTTTTATCCCGGATTCCCTGAATTAATTAAGGAATATAAAAAATCAGGGGGCATAATATGTGTTGTATCTCATTCGGAAAGCGAGCAAATAATAAGAGATTATACCTTGAACTGCGGCTTGCGACCGGATATGGTATTCGGGTGGGAGCTTGATGAACATCAAAGAAAACCCAATCCGTATCCAATTATTGAAATTATAAAAAGATTCAATTTGGATAATACTGAAGTATTGGTATTGGATGATTCAAAGCCGGGACTTGATATGGCAAGAAGCTGCAATGTGGAATTTGCGGCAGCAGGTTGGTCTCATGTGATTCCCGAAATAGAGAATTATATGAGAAGCAACTCGGATTACTATTTCTCAACAGTAAATGAATTTAAAGAATTTGTTTTTTACGGAACAGAAAGGATGGGGACAGCTTAGGATATACCGGAAATTTAAAACATAGAGATTTAATTTGCGGGGGTATTGAAATGAAAGAAGTTTTAGCAGGTGTCCTGAAATATATAAAAATTCTGTTGATGGTATTGATTGTTATAGGGGTAATATTAGTTGTAATATCAAGAGTTTTTGAAATTTTGACATCTGTTGTATTCTACTATGCGGCAATGATTTCTTTTGTCGTAGGTTTTTTATCTGTATCGGGAAATATGAAGGGTACGGGTAATCCTCATTATATTCATTCTGTAAGTGCTTCTTCCCGCTCAATGTCTGACAGCGCGAGAGAAAGTATGAAGTTGAGGGACAGCAGCTTCGGATTCATGATTTTTATGACCATTATAGGTGTTTTATTAATGATAATAAGCAACATCTTGGCAAGAGCGGGACTGTAGGAGGACCTTAATATGAAAAAGAAGCTATATATTAGTATGCTTTGCATTACAATAATACTTATTTTTATACCGTCATATGCCTATGGAGATATAGGACCAAAACCCTCCATCGTAATAAACTTTAAAGGACTCGAGGGGGAAACCTATTACGCTACTCTGCTGTCCGAAACGTCTTCAACGGGACCCTACAGTGCGGTTGGAAGGTTTCAGGGAGATTACAGATATGACGGAGATGACGATGATTATGAAATATGGCAGAAATTTGTTGACTATGAGGATGAGGACGGATATTATTTTTTGCAGTATTTTAATGAATGTACGGAAACATCGCAATTTAGATGGGGATACCATCCTCCGCAAAAATTCAAGATTTTAGTTTATTTTCCGGGACAGGACAGCTTTGCGGTAAGCGAAATATATGAAAGATATGCATTTGACTCTTATTTCAAAGCTGATGCAGCTGATATTGATATTCTTCCTTCATCAGTCATTGAAGGAATTAAGATAGAAAAGAATTATAATTATACATGGGAAATTATCTCTCTTGTAATAAGAATAATAGCAACCATAGCAATTGAAGTTTTAGCGGCTATGTTTTTTGGCTATCGAGATAAAAATAAGCTGCGTATTATTTTAAAAACCAATATTGCCACTCAGGTAATCCTTAACATCCTGCTTAATACGGTTAATTACTTTTTAGGAGGTCTTGCATTTATATTAAGCTATTTTTTGGCGGAAATTATTGTGTTTATAATAGAAGCTTCAATATATGCCAATTTGCTCACTAAACACAGCACCGGCAAATTGGCGAAAAAATTATATGCCGTATTGTATGCCTTAGCTGCAAATGCAGCATCCTTTTACTTAGGCTATCAAATAGCAAAGCTTATACCTGGAATTTTTTAAGGAGGAGAACTCTTGATTATTGATAAGTTTAAACAGCTGACTAAAAGATGTGAAAAATCCGGAGCCCACCGACTTTTATATTTTCATGCAAAAAATATCATGGGTTGTACTGCCGATAATAAGTATAATATTATTAATCGTTGCCATATGAATTATCTTATTTTTAGGCTCTGTTAAAGAACCTTGCTGCGTAAAATGAACAAGGATTCATGTTTTAATTAGATAATCAGGAGGTAAATATGTCAAAAGAAAAACTGTTACTTTCAAACCTTAACACAATGGAGGCTGAAATAATTACAGCAAAATTAAAATCATACGGAATACCCGTATTGAGAAAATCAAAAGGCACCGGTGAAATCATGGAAATATACACAGGCGTAAATTTATACGGAACAGATGTTTATGTTCCTGAAGAAATGATTGAATTGGCGCGAGAACTGCTTAAGCCGGAAAATGAACAATAGAAAAAGAAGGGACTGAAAATTATATGGGCAAATCAGGATTATTGTTATTATTTATAATTGTTCTCAGTATATTGCAGACATACCTTGTAAAAAAGAAAAGTAAATGGGTTGGCCTGATGCTGCCACTAATATCGTTTGCATTTTCAATATTCTTGATAGTTATTTCTCCAAATTTCATATCATCTGATTTGATTATATTTATTACATTTGTTTTAGTTAATATTCCAACAGCAATTTATTTAACAATCTTTTTTATTTATCGTGATAAGAACATACAGAGTTGAATTGACACATGGATTAGTCATGGATTCTGCTATGTATGGTAGTTTATATAACTGTTGCTTTCAGAGCCCGGGAAAAATTTAGTGCATAATTTGCAGGGGGATAAAATGGAAAAAGGATATATTCACATATATACAGGCAATGGAAAGGGAAAAACAACTGCTGCTTTTGGACTTGCCATAAGAGCGGCTTTGTCCGGAAAAAAAGTTTTTATCGGACAGTTTGTGAAAGACATGAAGTATAATGAAACTAAAATAGAAAATTATTTAAGCAATATCAAAATTAGGCAATTGGGAAGGGGCTGCTTCATATATGAAGCCCCCGCAGATACAGACAAGGACATTGCCAAAAAGAGTTTGGAAGAATGTCGTGTTCTTCTGTCAAGCGGAGAGTATGACTTAGTAATTCTTGATGAAATAAACATTGCACTTTACTATAAGCTGTTTGAAGTGTCCGATGTGGTCAGCGTATTGAGAAATAAATCTGAAAAAACAGAGGTGGTGCTTACCGGGAGGTATGCGCCCGAGGAACTTATTGAAATGGCGGATTTAGTAACAGAGATGAGAGAGATAAAGCATTACTACAGTCAGGGAGTCTTGTCAAGAAGAGGCATAGACTGCTGAGGGAAAAATATATGCAGCATTCCACTTTTGAAGCAAAGAAAAAAGGGCATAAGAATACAGCCTCTGAATAAATATATAATTATACAAAAATATGAAAAAATATTTGACAAGCTATAGCAAAGGTGGTAGTATTTTTGTATGAAAAAATTTAGACATAATAAATCAGGAGGCAACAAAATGAAAAAAATGACAGCGATATTAATGGTTATGACAGTGGTTCTGTCTGCTATGACAGGATGCAGCCCTCAGCCGGTTGAAAACAATGACGTGGGGAAAGAAGAAGAAAACAAAATAGTTATGTATACAAATGCTGAATTTGCTCCTTTTGAATATTTCGAAGGAGAAAATATAGTTGGTGCAGATGTGGATATAGCTAATGAAATCGCAAAAGATTTAGGAAAAGAATTGATTGTCGAGCATACAGACTTTGATGGAATTATTCCTGCAATTAAGTCAGGAAAAGCTCATATCGGAGCTGCCGCAATGACCATAACAGAAGCAAGACAAGAGGAAGTTGATTTTTCTATAGGTTATGTAACATCCATTCAGAATATAATATATAAGAATGATGCGGAGCTTACAACTATGGAACAGTTGATTGGCAAGAAAATAGGTGTTCAGCTTGGCACTACAGGTGACTTGAAAATAGACGATGCCATAAATTTGGAAGACGGTGCATTATATAACTCGGGAGCTGAATTAAAAACATATTCAAGTGCTATAGAGGCAGCACAGGATTTGCTGGCAGGAAGGGTTGATGCTGTTGTAACAGACCAATTGCCCGCAGAGCAAATAGTAGTTAACAATCCTGAATTAGGTACAGTAGAATTCGGTGATATCAGTGAATCATACGGAATAGCCGTTAAAAAAGGAAATAAGGAATTATTGGATTCAATCAATAAAACACTGACAAGATTGCTTGAAGAAGGAAAAATTGAAGAATATATTGCAAATCACTCAAATTAACAAAAAGGCAAGGCGATTTTCATAATCGCCTTTTTTTAAGAATAAAGGAGTGCAACATGGAATTAACAGATAAATTAAATATAATAATTGAAGAATTCACAAGAAGCTTTACTAAAACATTTATTGTGGAAGGCAGATATAAACTGTTTATAACAGGTATTAAAAATACGATTACTATTGCATTTTTCGCAACGATAATAGGAATTATAATAGGATTGTTTGTAGCAATTATAAGATATAGCTCGAAAAATAACAGAAAGCTTTTCCTGCTTGATAAAATATGCTCCATTTATGTGTCGGTAATAAGGGGAACACCGGTATTGGTTCAGCTTCTGATAATGTATTATACGGTTTTTGTAAATATGGATAATACCATAATTGTTGGTATTGTCACATTTGGAGTAAATTCAGGTGCATATGTGGCCGAAATTGCTCGTGCCGGAATTGAGTCCGTCGATAAGGGGCAGATGGAAGCAGGGTTATCATTAGGACTAAACAGAAGACAAGCAATGTTTTTTATTATATTGCCTCAGGCTGTTAAAAATATATTGCCGGCTTTAGGAAATGAATTTATCGCATTGCTGAAGGAAACATCAGTGGTGGGCTCAATTCCCCTGATTGATTTGACAAAAGCCGGCGATATTGTACGAAGCAGGACATATGAAGCGTTTTTCCCTCTTTACTCGGTTGCGGTGTGTTACCTGATCCTCGTATTGGGTCTTGGCGCACTGCAGAAGAAATTAGAGAGGAGGTTATCTTACAGTGATAGAAATTAACAATTTAAATAAAAACTTTGGGAATAATCATGTTTTAAAAAATGTCAGCACAACTGTTAAAAAGGGAGAAAAGGTTGTAATAGTAGGACCTTCCGGTTCCGGAAAAAGCACATTGCTCAGATGTATAAATTTATTGGAAACTCCTACATCCGGAAGCATATTTTTCGAAGGGCGGGATATCACGGACAAAAAGTGCAATATAGATATTATAAGACAGAAAATGGGCATGGTTTTTCAACACTTCAATCTATTTCCTCATCTTACGGTTCTTGAGAATATAACTTTAGCTCCTATAAAGCTTAATTTGCAGAAAAAAGAAGAGGCAGAAAAAAATGCTATGGAACTGCTTGATAAAATCGGTCTTGTTGAGAAGAAGGATGAATACCCCCTTAAATTATCGGGAGGGCAAAAGCAAAGAATTGCAATAGTACGCTCTCTTGCCATGAAGCCGGAAATCATGCTTTTTGATGAGCCTACATCCGCATTAGACCCGGAAATGATAGGTGAAGTATTAAAACTTATAAAGGAATTAGCTGAAGAGGGAATGACAATGGTGGTTGTTACCCATGAGATGAGTTTTGCCAAGAGTGTTGCAAACCGGGTTATATTTATGGACGAGGGTGAAATATTAGAGGAAAATAATCCCGGAGATTTTTTTGCAGAACCCGCACATGAAAGGACTAAGGAATTTCTTTCTAAAATATTGTACCGTATATAAGCTTAATGTGTAGTTTTAGGAGGATAGTAAAATGAAAAAAATTGATACTATAATATTTGATATGGATGGCACTTTGTTGAACACTATTGAAGACATTGCGGATAGTGTGAATTATATTTTAAAAAAATACGGATATCAGAAAAAAACTTATGATGAGATAAAAAGCTTTGTGGGAAACGGTGCTGCAAGGCTGATGGAGCTTGCTTTACCGGGAGGACGCAGCAATCCTGATTTTGAAAAGTATCTTAATGAATATAAACATTATTATTTGAAAAACAACAACAATAAAACTTCTCCTTATGAAGGTATAATTGAGTTATTGGAAGAACTGACACGAAAGAATTATAAAATTGCAATTGTATCCAATAAAAATGATGATAACATCAAGGATTTGAGCAGGATGTATTTCTCCGATTATATTAAAACAGCTATAGGGGAATCAAAAGATGTGATGAGAAAACCCGCTCCGGATATGGTGCATAATGCATTGAGAGAATTGAAATCCAACACTGAAAGTTCTGTTTATGTAGGGGATTCGGAAGTTGATATTGATACTGCCAAGAATGCCGATATACCATGTGTTTCTGTATGTTGGGGTTTCAGGGACAAAGAATTTCTCAGGAAGCATGGTGCCGAATATTTAATTGACGAACCTTATGAACTGCTTGAATTCATAGAAGAAATTATGGCAGAAGGAGCAGCAATATGAACGAAAAAATATATGAGTTTGATGCAATAATATTGAATGTTCCGAATATTTCCCCTTTTTTGCATTTTCAGGAACAATTTATACGATGATTACGTCATATATTAAATAAGTAAAAATGAGACAGTGAAAAACCATAAAAGCTTTGGTTAGGGTATACCGCTGTCCTGCATTGGAGGCTTGAAATGCGTATAAAAAAATATTTTGTATTGTTGCTGTGTTTAATACTATTTACTTCGTGCTCTGATAAAAATGTTGTGCAGGAACCGGAAAAGCCCATAGAAGAACCCGGAAACATTGAGGACAATAAAGTGCTCTCAACGGCTTGGGATATGAACATGGGAGCTTTTGATGTGAATGTACCTTATGAGGTGCCTGAATTTATTCCGGCGGCGGAGAAATACCAGGTTGATGCGGATTTGTCCAATCTTGTAAATGCAGGTCAATATACCGGATTTACGGATGAACAAATTAAATCAATTTATGAGGATGGCTTTGTTGTGCTGAAGCCAAGCTATACCGCTCTAAAGATGCATCATATTTATGAATTTCCCATGTACAGAGATTCACCTGTGTTTATAACGGTGGATTCCGCTCTTCATTTATATCACATATACTACGGAAATACGCTGAAGCTGCTTGAAGTATCTTCTCTTTATGAAAAACTGGAAAATCTTACGGGAAATATGCTTGCCGAAAGCTTGAAGGTATACAGTAATTCCGAGCATAAGGATTTAAATGAAGAATTGAAATTTGTTACGGCGTATTTTTTAACCGGAGCGAAATTGATGGATGTAGACATAGAAGGCATTGAAATTCCCGATGAGATTATGATGATGAGGGCAATTTGCTCATAGGCAGGGATGAATATGATTTTGAAGATACACAAATTACAGAGCCTTCGGAAAATATGGTTGATAAGCCTGCTTGGACAGAATCCTTCATATCGCCAAAGATAACAATGTAACAATATCAAAAGAAATGAATATTGACTGGCGGTAAAAATGAAAAAATTTCTATTGATGATAATCTTATTAATAGGGGCTGTCTGTATACATTGCAGGCAGCCTGAATCTTGTGACATAGCTATAGGGCAAAATTCATATAAATTATATGAGAAAAATAATTATTTATATGGTAAAATAGGTATGAAGCCATATAAAATTGCTGATGAAAAGATTATTGACTATGCAATATATGATATAGATAATGACGGCAATGAAGAAATTTTAGCTTTGACATATGGAGGAGATGAGGTATACGTCAGGGACTTTATAATATATGGAACGGAAAAAGCAGAGGAAAAGATAACGGCAAAAGAAATTTACAGGCAGGATTTTTCCGAAATTAAGCCTTGGAAGGTTGAAGCATGCAATTTGGATAATGACGGAGAAGCGGATATATTCATTGGAGTTCACAAGGACACCATATTTTATAAGGACGTAAGAAACAGGCCTTTCTTTTATTCCTGGGATGGAGAGCGTTTAAACAAGAAGTGGCTTGGTTCATTTTTTTCAGACTGGGATTTAGAGGATATAGCATTTGGAGATTACTACAATTTAGGATATGATTTAGCGGCAGTATTGGAAAAAAGAGATGACGGGTACAGAGTGGGAATTTATAAATTTGTGGGCTTTGGCTTCGAAAATATGTCGACAAGCGAAATTTATACAAATGTTAAGAATATTGAAACAAACAGTGAAGGAGGATTAGATGTTTTGACTTTGAATTTTAGCGGAATTATAAGGAATATACATGTTACCTACATAAAGAATAATTAATCGATTCAGGAATATTTAATTAAGTATTAATGTTTTATTAATGTTTGTGTAATTTTAAGGTATTAAAATGAATTTATTAAATCAGGCAAAGCTTAGACAGTAAGGTATGTCCCCGGTGTCTAAAGTATGGATATTATAAATAAAAAAAGCAGACAGTGCGGCAGTTGAGACTTGCGCAGTCTCAAACTCAGGCATATGCTGCTGACAAAATGGAGGAAAGATGAAAAAATTATTCACACGCAAGAAAATAATTGTTTTTATTGTTGTAGCAGCAGCAGCGGCAATTATATTTTCTTTTATTAACAAGGGTACCGAAGCACCTGCGGTTATGGCAAATGTTTCAAAATTGGAAAGAAAAACATTGGAGCACATTATTTCGGTGAAATCACCGTTGGAAGGAATTGAAAAAGCAGAAGTTGCATCTCCTTTAAATTATGAAATAATTGACATAAGAGTTAAAGAGGGAGATATAGTTAAAAAAGATCAGATTTTGGCGGTCTTGGACAGCGAAGAACTGGAAAAGCAGATAGAATATGAAGAAAACCAGATAGAGTTAGCTAATTTAGAAGCAGAAGATAAAATAAGAGCCATGCAGATTGAATACGATAAAGCCGTATCAAGGCTTAAAGAGCTAAAAGATACATATGAGCAAAATAAGGAATTATATGAAAGCGGTGTAATAACAGAGGAAGCATTCAAGAAAATCGAAAGCAGCATGTCGGATGCTGAAATGAGCATTGAAAGCTATAATGCGGTTGATGATAAAATCGTAACATCTCAGGCGGATAAAAAGCGTATTGAAATACAAAGGGAGCAATTAAAGCTCAAAAAAGAGGATTTGGAAAAGGTATATGTAAAAAGTCCTATTGACGGTACCGTTACAAGGGTGAACGTCAATATCGGAAGATATGCCAAGGACAGCGAAAACGGGGCGGCAATGTTTATTGTGGAAAACTTAGCTAATCTTCAGATGAAGGTGTCAGTCAGTGAATTTGATGTGGGAAGAATAAAGTTAGGACAGGAAGCGGAGATTTACTCGGATATATTGGGAAATGAATCTGCAAAGGGAGTTGTTGCAAGAATATCACCGACTGCGGAGCAAAAGGATAACAACAATATGGATAGAGTAATTCCCGTTTTGATAGATATCACCGAAAAGCCTGAAAATTTAATTGCCGGTGTAATAGCCAATGCAAAAATAAAAACCGATAGAGCCGAAAATGTGTTTGCGGTTCCTTCCGGGGCTTTAATGCAGGATGGCGAAGGATACAAGATATATACATTAAATGAAGATAATACTATAAGTGGAATACCGGTTGAAATTGGTC
>ENA-UOOM01000961-UOOM01000961.1-fermentation-metagenome-genome-assembly--contig:-NODE-961-length-30031-cov-17.376668_pt1 | contig 30031 bp, 40 predicted proteins | sample MGYA00245781_ERZ724031 | MGnify/ENA primary metagenome ERZ724031 (study PRJEB28704, sample SAMN03018317) | fermentation metagenome | biome: anthropogenic terrestrial biome; feature: soil; material... | reverse complement strand
TTTCCCCAGACGTCATAATAAATCCTAATAGTAAAATTGCTTAAAGATACAGGCGAAATGAAGCGTATGGACAGTCCCGTATTGTTCGCCGAATAAACAGTTGTGCTAACTACAGGCACATTCCCTGAAGAATTTGGAGTTACCTGAATAGTTGTTATTTCGCTGAATGGTGCGCCTACCATGTAAAAATAGCCTGTTCCCTGGAACACGCCATAATATGCGCTGTTAATGTTTATATCATGCCGCTGATAGTTTCCCCATGCGTGCCTCATGCCATTGCCGTAATCGGTATAATAGCTTGTATATTCGTTATTGTTGTCTTTGCCGGAGCTGGAATGGGTATATGGTTGAGACAATGTAATACCAGTATCAGGGCCTAATGAAATAAATTGATTGCCACTGTTAACTTCGAAGCCACGGTCTGAACCTAAAAATATTCCAGCGTTCCCAAGCTGCATAGCCGAATAGTTTGTACCATCGGTTGCCCGTGCTATTATTTGTTCGTCCACAATATTATTGTTAGAATCATATCCTGTATAAAGGTCAATGGTGCTTTTACCGGATTTATTGGTTATTACCATATCACTGTTTTTAGGATAAGCTGACGCGCCTGTCCCCACCCATTCGTCAAAAAATATGCCGCCTAAAAGATCTGAATTTTTATAGATCGATAGTCCAGTCCCCGTTTGGCTTACTTCTTGCGCTTGATAGGTGTTATCACCAATGATGGCATAATGGTCTGCACTTGCGTTGTAAATCTTCTGTACTTTCAGGTTTGCAGTATTGATCCTGTCCGCGCTTATCGTCCCGGTTAGAATATTGCTGGCGTTAATAATTGTTGTGCCAGCTTGTGCAAGGTTTGCAATAGTCACATATCCGTTTAAAGCAATCTTTGAAGCATCAACTCTTACGGTTTCTGCTGATTGATTTATTGCAGAAATGATTGTGTCTTTGCTAACCTTGCCGTTCATATCAGTAGTATAAGTTGTTTGAGATACTTTGCTCTGTATGTCGTTAGCGTTCTGGGAAATTTGCGATTGCGATTGCGTAAGGCCGGTAGTAAGAGTGCCTATCTTATCGTTAAAATCTTTGTCTGCTTCGCAATAATCAGTAACTTTGTTTCCAAATTCAAATTTGGGGCGTGCAATGTCTATGTATGTACCGTCTGTATATGTTAAGTCTTTGATGTCTATAGCACGTATAGATGTATCTTCTACCGTCGCAGTAGCGTATGCACGGTATAAACCGTTCCCTAAGTTCTTAATCGTCGCTGCGACAACATTTTGTTTGCCGTTATTGATTTCATAAAAATTGAAGCTGAATTTTAATGTCGTGCTGTCTGCCTTAAAATAAAAGCTTTCAGTATATATACCGCCGTGAATAGTATCAACATTTGTATTTTGAAGTATTTCAGCTACATTTGAATTCAGCGGTACTCTATAGAACCCATCTCCTACATCTGTAGCATCTGTGCTTGAATTTTCGCTCCAGCCGTGCAAGGTAGGCAGTGTAGCGCTATCATGCAATAGCTGTACAGCGCCTATGCTTATTCCATCAATAGAAGCTTGCACATCTTGTTCTGTCATTTTTGTGCTTAACTCATCTTTAAGAGCGTTTATTTGCACCTGTATATTATCGTTTTTTGCTGACTGATTGAGAAAAGCATAGAAAATATCGTCGTCTACCAGCGTGACTTTGAGTGTCAATCTATCGACGTTGAAATTAGTATAAGCAGTGTTTGGAAGCGTGAATGAGCACGCATATTGTCCTGTTACTGCTGTCATATCAGAATTAACTGTAAATTGTGCTGCACCGGAAAAAGCATCAACAACTGTGCCTTCTGCACTTGCGCCATTTGCGCCAGCGTAAAGCGTAGGAACGCAGCCGGTTAAATCAATCGGTTTCCTGTCTTTGTCGAGGAAAAATACTATGATAGTCTGAGGCCATGCGTTGCCTTGCATGGATATGACTTTTGCTATACCGCTATCCTGCATTTGTAGTATGATTGCTCCGTTCGCCAATTATCTCACTCCCTCAGAAGTTGTTACGTATAGGAAGCCAATATCCATCTGACCAACCGCTGAAAACTTCGTTGCCTAAGCCCCATGAAAACACCTTTTCGTTTGCCACATTAACAGTCATAGATACGCCCTCCGGCCGAGGGATAATCATATCATGTTCAAGTTCATCTTTTATTAGCGATGACGTCTTGCCAAAGACTATTACTTCCATTGACATATCTTGATTATCTATAATTATGAAATATAGCCCCATGTTACCTAACAGCGACTGTAAAAGATTCATTAAGTTCGGAATAGTACCATCAAAATGTTCTTTTATGATAGCTGCTTTTAAAATCAGCCTGTAATTTTCATCGTCCATTATTGGACTAACGCCGTTTGACGGTTGGAACGGCAGTTTGCGTGGCACACCGAGAATATCACCTAATTTGTCAAGCTGTATACCTACCACCTTGTCAATATCAAAGCGATTGTGTAAATCATTTAAACAGTTTTGGGCGCTCTGTAACGGTTTTACAGCAGCTGCAAGCCATGCCATAAATTTAGGTTGCTGCCTGTGTTCTGGAATTGCAAGTTTTGAATAATCCATTATAATCCTCCTGTTACCGCTATAGTGCCTGCTTTCGCAACTTCATTCCATGCGATACTAACTGTATCCCCGCCTGTTTTACCGCTCTTAGAAACGGTTATAGAGGAAATGCGGAAGGACGGTGCTTGCTGGTCGTCCATCGCTGAAAGAGCAGGATAATATAATGAAGAAGCTTCTACAGAATTGCCGATATCCATTGTGTTCAAATATTCTTTGATGTTTGAAATAATATCGCTTTGTACGGCCGTTGTATAATTGGAAGTCAGCAAAACAACTGTAACATTAACTTCAATCTCTATTTCTGTCGGCCTTGAAAAGTTTGTACTGCCGCCAACTGAGAATTGCGACGGAAGCATAGTCTGAGTAGTGCCGTATGTTCCGCAGCCAACAGTTTTCGCTTTGGCTATTGCAGCAGCGACTTCTTCGTCTGTTCCGCCCTCAACAACAGGCGCTATTGAGTGTGACGGTATTCCGTTCGCATCTGTAGTGTTTGTGTAGTTCTCATATACTCTTGAGCGAGAAACACCATCTATTGCACGTATAGCCGCTTGTGTTGCGTTCAATGGCGTTTGCGCAGGCAAGTCAACGCTGATACTTTGTCGCTTCCTTAGCTGCGTATCTGTTTCAGTATCAACACCAGGCTTTGCCGCTTCTGCATTTGATACTGAGTACCAGCCATATTGCGGTGTATTGATAGCCTGTATCGTTCCAACACCAGCCATAATGCTTCCTGGTATTTCGCTTGTTGCAGTACATGATAATACACCAGAAGCAGGGATTTTTACGCTGGGCGGTAAATCCCACTTTTGATTAGACGTATCTTGCACGACGCCGTTTACAATTTCTGTGCCAGGTTCTCCTATGCAGGTTATTTGCACCGTTGAATATGTAGCAGCAGCGCGTGAAATGCCGTTTAGCTTAACAATACTATCAAGGCCTGTACCTATCGCTGTCTGTGGGGATTGATTATTATATGCGAGTCGGCAGCACTGGAAAGCGTCATAAAGTACTTTTGAAATTGTTGCAATATATTGCATGTCTTGACTGTCATTTTCAAGATATATGTCTTGTCCAAAAATAGACTTTGCTTTTTCTATCAAATAGTTTTGAATGTCTGGAAAGTCTGGAATGTGCAAGCCGTTTATATCTACAAAAGGTTCAAAATAAGACATTATGTTACCTCCGCTGAAACAGTTCCAAATTCCGTATTTACAGTCGCATACATTGTGTATTTACGGTACACTGATATTTCACTCTGGAACGTTTGAATACCTGTTACATACGGCGTTTCAAGTATCCGTGCTTTTACTGCCATATCAATAGCATTTTTATCAAAAGAGCCTGCCATCTTTTGAAAGAATGGCAGGCCATCGTTTAAATCTTCCCAATATTCATTTTTGAACATTTTTAGCTTCGTTTGAATAGCCTGCCTTACAGCCTCACTGTCACTTACAAAACAGGTATTCCCAAAGCCAAAAGTGTAATCTCCTGTAGGTGAAAGCATGCGGTATTTAATCATGTATATCAGTCCTTTTAATGGTGCGCAAGATATTGTCCATTGCAGAACATCGCCCATTCGGCATCACGGCGGTGTACAAGGCCACCGAGCACTTTTCCATGAACATGGCAATATTCTTCAAAGTCAACCTTTAGCTTCGCGCTGGAAGCGTGAGCGCGTATATCATGCTCAAGTGTAGAGCCTTGCAATGCGCCTGCGCCGACGTTATAACAAAAGTCTACAAGCGCATCAAACTCATTCTGCTTTAGTTTGAAATCACTGAATATTCTCTTTACAGAATTGATGTATGATGTTAAATCACTGCTTAGCAATGCTTTGCCTTGAGCTTTTGTCATCGGATTTGCGCCTGTCCACGGCGGTGTAAATGTATGTCCATATCCTATCGTCCATGTTCCACCACTGTCAGTGTATGGTACAGAGCTCCAGCCTTCATAACTGATTATAAATGCAATTAGTGCATCGCTAACGCCTGTTCCATTGTTTGCTGTAGAAGCTATAATATCGCCATATGTTGTCGATTGACTTGCTGCTGCGCCAAACCCAACAAGCGCTACAGCATTTTTCATATCGTGCATTGTAAGTATTTCTTGATTTTGTGCTGTAGGCGTTCCTGAGGCGTTTTGGCCGCCTTGTTTTATCCACCCTGAAATATCCTTGTCACAATAGATTATCAGCACAGACTGTCCTACTTGCGGCGTTGAGCCGCTTACTGTTAAATATGGCGTGTCTGGTATCTCAGGCGGTTCTTTCCAGCTTGTTTTACCTGCACTGTCAACTATCCTGTCTCGGATAATAGGCTTGACTGTAATAAGGTTATCGTCGCCTACAGCAGTTATTACGCCAATGTCAGCAACATGTAAATCAGCAAAAACGCTGTTTTTTAGCTCATCAAATATAGCTTGCTGAATATCACTACGCTCTGAAAGAGAAATCATTATATCGCCTCTTTTGGGTATAATAAAATGACGTGCTCGTACATAAGCAAAAGCATTGACAAATTATAGCTAAATGCCTATAATTCTCCCTGAGGTGTTTTCTATGGAAAAATATCTTGACAATAGTAAACATAAAAAGGCAGTAAAAATAATAGCCTTGTGTGCTGTGCTTTTTATAGTCGGATTTATTTTAGGCGTCATAGGCTGGCAACCTTTCTTAGTCTATATAATAGCAATTTTGGTCATAGTCGCAATAAAGTTATGTAAAAGGTGTAAGGTCGCAGCTATTATTGCTGGGATTGTTGGAGCTTTTTTTGTATATGTGCTTATTAAAGGCTCTATAAGTATGCCAATACAAAATGCGCAGGGAAATGCTGTTGCAGATACTGAGCAATATATTCAAAGCAATTATCCGGATTTTAAAGATTGTAAGTTTGAAGATAGCACTGTTTCTGTTGATGACATGGATAACAGCGAGTATGTTGTAAACGGTGAAATGAAAGATAACGGAGGGTGGAAACATTCTGTAAAAAGTGGGGTACAAATATCGCCGAATGAGCAAAAATTTATTATGTGTTATCTTTTTATAGATGGGCAGCAATATGTTTGGAATGCGCCGAGACAAAATGTAAACAGTTCAAATCCAAACACATGTTACAATTCAAACTATGCAGATGGTGCACAAGTAACTGTCGTACCAGATACTAATTCAGGGGATTGAATAATTTATCGGGATATTATAAAAGCGCTGCTTAATGCAGCGCCTTTTTTAGTTTGCCGTATAGCTTGGATTTGTCAACATAGACATTACATTACCTCCTTGGTCTACAGCGGTAATGTCAGAATACCATTCATTTCCTCTTGTATCGCCTGTAAAGGTGATAGAGCATATCCGGTATATGCCGTTCGGGTCAAGCGTATATGGGAATGTAATACCTTGTGAATAAGAGCCTATCTGCGCCATCTGCTCAGTGATATATTTGCTTGCAATATGAATGAGCCCATAAGGAGTGAGCTTTGGATTAAGCAGGCAGCGTGCCTGTACGCCATAGTTAACTTGCTGTGGATTTCCGAGAAGTCCTGTCAGCGGATTTAATTCAACAGCACTTGGTCGATTGTATGGGCTTGGCACTTTGTTCGCAGAATCAGAATAGGAAAACATATATAGCTTACCATTGTCTATAAACCATGTGCCATTGATTGTTTTTGCTATATCAGCAAGCGTCTTTTTGGGCTGTCCATATACAGCCCCGCCTTTTGACATTACGATTTTGTCGAGAGAAGGGCTTGCATATCCTAAAGATACTGGGCTTGACGCTTTATTGCATATGTTGTTTACGACCTGCCTTGCTGTCTGCCCTTTGGCATATGTGAACGAACAAAAGCCTTCATTCAAAAATTGGTCGCCGTCAATAGCGAGTATGTTTAAGACAAAATCAGTACCGTTTACCTTAGCACGTGTGCACATAATTATTGTACCATCAAATATCTGTCCGCATATGCCATTTTTGTAGCCTGCCTCAACAATAACTCTATAGCCTTCCTGAATTATTGAGTTTTCAGTTTCAGCACTAAGGTTATAAATAGAAATAACGGCTTGATTTGGATAGTACATTGCACAACGGCGTATTTGAAATTGAACACGCAGGTCGGAAACATCGAGCACTTTATCTGTATTCTTTTCTTTTGCAAACTCTTGATAATAGCTTTGTGCGTTTTTGCTGTTTGTACTTACGGCTTGAGTATGATGATATATTTTTATCCGGTAATCACGTATCCAGTCGAGGGAAGAAGCTAATGCCTTATTTTCAGGCACATAAGTTACGTTTGTGTCTGACACATCGTTTGCCATTATTCTAACTCCCACAATAATTTAAAATTCTGCCCTATATTGTTCGCATCAGGGTTTTCTATCGTCGGGTCGCCTATATTGATTAAGTACAGGCTTCCAATCTTCAAATATTGATACTGTTCCAGCAAATCATGCCCGCAAAGCAACGGAATGCCTAACACAAGCGGTTCCGATTCTTGATTGTAAATGCTTATTGTCCAATAGCCGGCTTGTTCATTCCATGACTGCGTAATTATAAACGTGATATTATGATTATCTCCTGGGATTTCGAGAGAATATGTTTGATTTGGCAGATTAGTTAGAGCAATTTCATTTACCATATCATTCTCCCCCTCCTCCTACATAAAGCAACTGCTGATAATTAAGCGTCGACTTACCTAAATGAAATGTTGTAGCATTTGCTATATTGCTCGGTATTATTGGCGTAATTGTGTACTGAAATAGTGCATCGTTTTTCCCTTTGCTTGAAGAAAATTTATTGAAATAATCTTCAATCGAATATGTTTTGCCGTTGTATGTTGCTGTTCGCACAAAGTCGAAAGGAATAGTTATTTTGTGCGTTTTACTTGACGGCGTAGTCGTTTTAGCGCCTGCATTGTTTTTATTTGTCGCTTGTGCATCGGACGATTGCTTAGCTGTCACTGGAATATCTGTAGCAGCTACAGTAATGATTTCTTGGAATAGCACTGTAGCTTTCATGCCAAACATTGTGTGCTTGTCTTTCGTCACTACAAAGCTTTTAATAAGCATATTGTTATACTGCTTAAATGACGTCGTAATAGTAAGCAGTGTAGTATTTCTCCATAATGATTCAAGCACTTCAAAAGCCGATGTACTCCTGCCGGCAGAAGAGCTAAATTGCCCTGAAATAACGCTCCCTAAGCAATCTGACATCCCAACATCCCACATGAATGTAACGGGTTGGTGATATACATGGTCGTTAATGTTTGCGCCCTCTTGCACTGGGTTTTGAGTGATTTCATTTGTAAACGTGTGAGTCTCTTTAAAAGTAACGTCCATGTAGTAAGATATGCCATTTTGGGTGTTTGTAATAATTACAAGCGACATTACCTTTCAAGTCCTCTCGTATTTCTAATAAGCGCACTACTATTCAAAGCCTGATTAACACCATCATAAGCAGCTTGCCCCACATCTTGAGCATTTTCTGATTTTGCCGTTATGGCTATATTCGGCGCTACAGTTATCTTTGCACTCTCAGCATAATTAGAATTATAGTAAGAATTTTGTGGAGCATAAGCGGAAGCACTATCGGATTTTTTCCCGCCTAAAGCATTAAGAATAAAATCTGTGCCTTTGTCTAAGCCTTTAAAAAGGCCGCTGAACATTCCTTTATTTAATTCCGCTATATTTGCTTGAATAGTAGCGCCTATTTGCCCCATATCGGCTTTAAACTCATATGCCGGTGTTTGGACATCTTTTGCCCAATCTTCCACTGCTTTAGATTCATTCTGAGTGTTATATTGCGATGTGTGCTTTTGTATTTCTTTAAACTGCTTATTTAGCGTCGGATTTAGCGCAATTTCATTAAGGCCTGCTGTAGTTTTACCCATAGCAGAAAGTGTACTGTTAAGGCCGTATGCAGCGCTATCAGTTATCCATAACTCACGCGCCATCGTTTCAATATTAGTGTTGGCATTAGCAAAGCCGTTTGACATTCCCCAAACTGCCTTTGTCATTAAGGCAATTCCAGTAGTGATACCAGCAGCAGCACCTAAAACTCCAAATTTGCTTACGCCGGCTACTTCGCCGATATCTGCTATTGTATCGTCGGCGCCTTCGGCTGCTGCTTTGTCGCCAAAAATGCTGCTTAATGTTTTCTTAAAGCCACCGGCTTTTTTATTTGTCTTATCAAAAGAGCCGCTAAGGTTATCCATGTAAGAGTTAAAATGCTTAGCTCCAGAAGCACCTTGCATAATAGCAGATATGAAATTACCGTTTTTAGCGTTTACCCAGGCGCGCTCTAAGTCTGAAAAAGATTTCTTGAGATTATTCAGATTTTCTATATTAACATCGACGTCTGGCTTTTTTGATGTTGTGCTCTGCTTCTTATGCGGTGTTGCTCTTTTCTGTGTGCTCTCCTGCTTAGTTGTCTGCTCCTGTGCAGGCGCTTCTCTGCGTTTTCTGCTCTTCCGTTCATGAGAAGAAGCAGGTGCCTTAGGCTTATGTGAAGGCGTAGGAGGGGGTTCAGCGGTTGTTGTGTGAGGCCTTTTTGGCGGTTTGGAAGGCGGACTTCCTGCTGCTTTCTGTGGCTTCTTGCCTTCGCTGCCTTTTTGTTTGCTTTTGTTTAGCTCTTCATTTGCCTTACGAAGTTTGTCGGTACTATCGATTTCGTCTTTAGTATCTTTAATGCGCTTTTTCTGCGCTTCACTGTGCTTTTGTTCCTGCTTTAAAGTTGATTTATCAGAAACGCCGAGCTCTTTGTTCCTTTTCTCAATCTCATCTTGAATTTTAAGAAACTTTTGCGCATTTTTGTCATCAAGGTCATACCCTAATGCGATAAGATATTCGTCTATATATTTACCCATAAATGCGCCTCCGATTTTCAGCTGCTTCATAATCGCGCCATTTGTTTTCGTTCTCTACGTCCATCATTTCGAGAATATCCAACAAATCAATGAAATTATATGTGCCGTCTTTTAGCTCTTTCTGCGCCCAATAATGAGCCATTACAGGCGCAAATAAAACAGCATTTACATTTGCAGGATTAGCTACACAATACTGCGCAAGGCGAGGGGAAAAATTTAGCTTGTTTCGGCCTTCCACCAGTCGTAAAAAAAAACCATATACTGTACAGCAATATGGACTATCAATGGGGCGTCGTTTTCACCGCCTATAATGCCTATGTTGCCGTCTTCGTCAACTACAGGAGCTTTATTCTCTGGCAAATCTTCATAGCAGTATTTTAAGCACAGCTTCATTAGCTCCGTAAGGTCTTTTGGCGGCATCACTTTTCCGCTTGGACTAAATGGTATGCCATATGAGCTAAGGAAGTTAAAAATAGCTGCCCCATCCCATGCCGTTGGTATTTTAAACCTAAATGTACGTTCTTTACCGTTCTGTTTAATTTTACAATAATCCATTTTAATCACATTGTTTCAATGTTAGGGCAGAAGAATACCCACGTTACTCTACCGCCATTTGATTCATCTTTCCTGTCTGGGCGCTTCTGAATAGAAGCACGCGTTGCTGTAGTAGTCATGCCATTATCAAACTTTTCAGTAATGCGTATTGAAATGCCGAGAAATTGATTTGGGTCTGAATTATCAAGGACATTTGCTAAGTTATGTAGCCACTTATTAGCAGAAGACGCCTGCTGTAATTCCAGTGAAATTGTACCACGATGTGAAAGCACTTCAGAAACCATAACATTTCCATCTGCGCCTAAATCACTTTCGGTATTGTTGTCCTGATATGCAATAGAAACGCTGCCTACGCCACTGCCGTTAATGACTTTTTGCCCGACAAGCGCGTGCTGCATCGTTATATTTACTCTATTAAAGCTATATGTTGTTACCCCGTACATAATTTATCCTCCTTATTTAATCACGTTCGCTGTTATGGTAAACGAACGCGCAGAATCTGCAAGAATTAAACAAACATAGATTGGAGGAGCTTTCCTTTGTGATTTCTGCGTTTCAGAAAGGTTCTCCACCGAATCTGCTTGAATAGAATAGCCATTGACAAGAGAATCACCATTTTTTAGCTGTAACACTGTTCCACCGTTCCAAACTCCAGGCTTTATAAACTGTGCCGATTTTGCTTTGTCGCATTCAATAGCAATTGCAGACGTAGCAAGGGCTATGCCGTCGTCGGAAAGCGGTATTTTCTTTCTTGAAACAAGTACGGACATTACAGCGGCTTTAATGTTTGCTGTTAGAATATCTATACCCATAATTTCGTCGCAAGGCGTACCATCAATCATGTTGCCTGGCATAAACAAGTCATACTGATTTTCGTAGTTGGCATAGTAGTTACAATTTTCGTTTTGCAGCACTGAAACGTCTGTAGAAGTCAAATCGTCCGTTGAAACTCCTGGCTCAGATTTGAGTGCTAAGTCAAACGCTTCTGAGCTGTCATTTTCTGCACAAGCATATCCTGCAATAGAAGCAGCTGCATTAGGATAAACTGAATACTGTACCAGAGTACGGCTGTATTTTGAATTTTGCAGCTTAGCGCAAAGGTTGCCTGCTGCACCTGTAAAGACATCATTATCTGCTGTAGTGCAGAACATCAGGGTTGACGGCTTTGCAGATTCTACAAAGGCTGCCATTGCGATTATATCGTCTTTTGTAGCGCCAATCGGTACGCATATGTACCAGCTTGTATCTGCCGCTCTGCACGCTGCCAAAGCAGCTACGGGGCTTTCATTAGCGCCCTGTACACCTACCATAAATTTTGCAGGCGTTGGTGTCTGTCCAAAATAAAGGTCTGCTGCTTTTACTTCTGGGCTGTTTTCAGCAAACCCCGCAGCAATAAGCTCATTTGTACTGCCAAAAGTTTTAACGCGCTCAGCAGTAGATATTATCGTGTTTTTTGAAAGAAATAACGCTAACGAAAAGTTCTCAGCTTGAGATGACTGCGCCGGCATATTCACAATGATGTTGATTATTGGGCTGAGGTCGAGCATTTATTCACAACTCCTTTTTCAGTTTCAATGACGACATCTGCGCTCGCGATTGTGCTAAGCGTTGATGTATCTATTACCAGTTGATTAAAATTAGCCGATAAGTCATATCTTGAATACCACTGCATACCAATTAATTCTGGAACATACACAGGTTCCGGAATATCTGGAATAAGCGATATGTTGTTTTGTTCAAGCATATTCTGTACATCTGGCCTCATCAAGCCAATTCGTATTTTGTCGGCATTTTCCATGCCGTTATCTCCGTAAAGCTGCCAATTGAAAGTAAGGCTTCTCACATGCTTTGTTATCTGTGTAATTGTGTCTGTACCAGCGCCCTCAGTAGTAACATCTATTTGACGATTGATAGGCGCATCTCCAAACTGCGCAAGATAAAACACCATATCATTATGCGGATTTCTTAACGCTGCTGGGTTTGGCACAGGATACAATGGCCGTATGTTTTGCGGATTTTTACTCGCATCAATGCCTAAAATCTGACATGTTACATAAAAAACAAGGTCCATTAAGTCATGCTGCAGCATTATGATGCGCCTTCCTTTTGCGCTTCGGCTTCAAACACTCCCCATTGCGAACGGTCAAGCACATCAAGTATTCTGTAGCGTGTTTCGCGCGGTGTTTTATACCCTGCAATGGCGACGTCAGAAACATTGTTTTCTGTGTCATCACCGGAAGTATTATCGCGAGTTATATATATCGGTGTATTAGAATCTACATATATCTTTACATAGCCTGAAACAATGTCGCCATGCTCAGTCTGAATAATTTCTTTTGTGTTTTTCGGCGCTACCATTACGCCTTTTACTACAATAATGCTCGTATCTGCCTTATAATCAGCGCCCTCATAGTGTCCGCCTGTCGTCCGCTCTATCGTAATATTGCTTTCAAAATCAGGGTCATGTATAACTTCGCTCACATCAATCATTTTTCGTCCTCCCGAATTGCAAATGTAATTGATTTGCGCAGTTGGGCTGTATCGATTAAAGGTTTGTCTGAACCTTTTGCTTTAATAGTGCTTGACGCATTTGCCGGCCAACCGCTTTTGGGATTAGTAAACCAGTCTTTAACATCGTCTCTGGCTTCTTGTCCGACTTCTTTTAAAGCTTCATTAACGTCTCCACCATTTGCAGCTTGCTCAGCAGCATTGCTAAGCAATTCGCTTATATCTTCTTTTGAGTTTTCAATTGCAGGTTCAATAATTGGTCGAGGTGGTACTTGATAAGCAAAACTGCCGTGCTCATGTATATACATTTGCAAGGCAGTGCTATATTTCGTACCTTTGTCAATTTCGGCCTGCATATCTTTGCGCACGTTATTTGGCCTTACGCCGTGCGTGTGGATATACACTAAGTCGGCATTGTCCACGTCTGAATTATTGCGTCCAGCAGTTCCTTTCGTTACCCCAACACAGACTTTTTGCAACGATAGCTTTTTAAGCCTGTCTATAATTGTCTGTGCACCGCCATCATGCGATATATGATATGTTTTCACCATACATACGCACCGCCCATTCCCGCCATTTTCGCAAAAGTAATAAGCTGCTGGCCATATGTCGTCATTTTTAGTGAGCCAAAGCCTTTAAAATCCTCTGTTGCAGAGCCTGTATCAAAGCTTTCTGAAACGTCGCCAACACTTTTTGAAGATTGAAGCATAACCGGCTGTGCACCTGCTAATATACCTTGCGGTGTGCTGCTTCCTTTTGTAGAAGATAAAAACATTGTGCAAAAGTGTGCCATAAACAGCCCCATACAGTATCGCCATGCTTCACCATATTTTGATGATGACAAACTTGAATTTGCTATACTTAGAAACTTTTGCAACAGGGAAGAAGGAATAGTTGTGCAAACATCTTTAAACTGTGGAAAATCAGTAGTAAAGTCTGATAGCTCATAGTCTGGATTTGAAGTACTGCCGGTATTTGCTGCTGCTGGAATTTCAGCGGCCATTTTGCTATTTGTAAAAAAAGACATGCTCAACTATCCCTCTTTCAGCTTATTTTTTTGCAGATTTTGCTGCGGGCTTTGTAACCGCAACTGGTGGTGCTCCAACATATGTAATCGTTTTGTCGCTTACACATGCCTTAAAATAGTCATTGTCTTTAAGCCAATCGGGGGCTTCCCCGAGAAAATCAGGTTTTGTATCAAACGTAATGCCTTTCCCACCGCCAAAATGGCGGGCTGCTGTTGCATGAATAAACATAAGTAAATCCTCCAATTTAAATAAATAAAGAAAAGGTTCGGTTTAGCGCCGAACCTTGTTTAAGCAAAATGTCAAATGCCATCAAAATATCCTATCGTCGCGTAGTACATCATTTCAACTTCTGAAACGTTCGCAGCATACAGTGTATCCATAGAAAGTGCGTTTGAGTTATAAATAGTACGGCGACGCGTAAGTGGCTGGAGCTCTTCAACTGCAAGGAAGCGCGGGTTATGCACATATACGGCCATACGGTCAGTATTTTTTGCACCTGCTCCTTTAGCATAATTGCTCATACCGAACACAAGGTTGCCGCCATTGATGTTGCAAATGTTGTTTTCCTGAATGAATGTAAGAATTGTTTTCTGCGCAAGCTCTGAAACTTTTGTAGTAGCGATATAGTTGTACTGCTTGAATGGCAGGAGGATATGATTTGGTATTGCACTCATATCATTGCCTGCACGTTCCCATACGGTATTAATTGCACCGTTTATATCAGCAAGGATTTCATCTGCTGTCTTGTTTTCCCATGTTGTCTTACCGCTGGCGCCATTTGCAACACTCTGCGCAATAACGTTCGGGTTATTCAGAAGTCCTGTAGTGCCGTTTACACCCACAAACACATTTGCGTCCATGTGCTTTTCATATCCGAGCCGTACACCATCGGTAAGCAAGCTGTCAAGGTTACGTCCTGTAATCTTTGCGCGCTCTGCGTCAAACTCGTTAATACGAAGGAACATAGCAACGATATGCGTTTTGAATAAATCCTTGCCGATGTTGGCCTGTATTACCGGCACAGCGTTAGAACCGTTGGCATGAACGGGGCCATTAGAAGTACCTCCGGAAAGCCCAAAGTCAATATTAAAGTTGGAAGCATATTCCGCCCAACCTCCGCCGACTTTAACCGGAATATTTTTGCTCCATGTGTATGTTGTAAGTGGCTGGCGTACCATCGGGTCGCGCTTCTCAAGCTCTGAAACAAGAAAAGCACCGGAAGTAGACGGTGAAGCATCTGTAGCAAAATCTCTTATACCCATTGGTGAGTTAAAACCGTTGGTCACATGGCCGTTACTGTCTACAGTGTATTTGGAAATACCTATGTCTTTATACATTTATGTTAACCTCCATATTTAAGAATTGTTGCGGGTCTTAATTACAAGCTCTGCAATGCCATTTGCATCAGCTGTAGTGCCCCATGTGGTGTTATCTATTTTTATCGTATTAGCGCTATCTGCGGCAGCTTCAAAGCCACCTACGGGGTTTGCAGCAGTACCATTTGCAATGCGTACATATACGTTGCCATCGATGACCGGCGGGTTTACGCCTACATTATGGACTTCTACAGATACAGCACCGCGTTCAAACACCGGCAACACCTGTTCAGGCAGATATGCACCGACAGACTGGTCAGGATAAAACAGCGCAGACTTAATAGATGAAGCAGCGACGCCTTTAAATGCAGCAGACGTCGCTGTAAGGCCTGTAGCGCCTATAGCAGCTACTCCGCTTGCTACACTAAAGACAGGCGTACCGAATGCAATACTTGTGTCTCCAGCGTTCTTAAAGGTCTTAATTACCATATCTGGCTGTTCTGCATAATGGCCGGAAAAGCCGTTGTTAAATGATGTTTCTATTACTTTACCAGGCATATTATTTGTCCTCCTTACGCACGTGTGGGTTAAGTTTGTCATAAGCGCTTTGAGCATTTACAATATTGTGTTCGTTTATATAACTGTTTGCAGTACGTTTACGCGCTGCGTCAGCAGTTGTGCGAACGAATGCCATATATCCAGAGTTATCACGCGGAACGCCATAAGCGTTACGAATAGCGTCTGCTGCATCTTTTGCCGCCATTTTGTAAGTATGCGGGTCTTTAATTGCCTTGCGCAGTACTTCCTGTGTAATAGCAGCGGTTGTGCTCATTTCGTCTTTTGCTTTGACAGGTTTTTCAGGTATTTTTTCTGCCGGCAATGTTACCTCAGGCTCCTGCTCTTCTGGAGATTCGTCCTCTTCTTCCTCTTTTTTGTTATCTTTGGGTTTAATGAGATTGTCTAAATCGTCTCCAGATTCTTTCGGCGCAAGCTCAGCTTTAAGACCGTCAAGCAGTTCAATTACTTTCTGCAGTAGCACAGCGGTATCAGGTGCTTCATCGTTTGTTTCTGGCTCTTTTTTCGGCTGTACTTCAGGTTTCTTTTCCGGTTCATTTTCCGGTTCTTTTTCTTGAGATACTTGCTCAGGCTTTTTGTCTGCCGGTATTTCGTCTGTATCCTCTGGCTCTTTAGCCTTTTTAGATACTTCTTCGAGTTCTTCAGGAGAAATGCTTTCGTCTTTTGCGAGCGACCTTATAATTCTGCCCCAAAAGCCTTTTTTGTTATTTGACATTGTGTTGCCCCTTTCGATAGATTTTTCGGGTTTTTCATCTTTTATTGCAACGCGGTGTCCAGCCCTGCCGGCATCAACTACGGCAATATGATTACCGCGTATGCGTCTTTGTTCAAAAATGCCGTTTTCATGCGGCAAAAGGTCATAAGTATACCCGCAACTAATTTCACGTTTGCCGTTCTCAATCTCATGAATTAACTGCGGGTCTGTAATAAAAAGGTCTGCTATCGTTGTACCTGAATCTGCGCCAACTCCTCGCCTTACATTTTGTGCATGGCCTTTTTCGTATATTTGTATATTTTCAGCGTTAATTACTTCTGGTGGGTGTCCATCTGTGACAGGCTTGCCTTCAAAAGAAGCAAGTGCTGCTTTGTCAAAGACTTCTTCAGGCCTGCGTAATACCTTGTGCAGGTTGTTATCTCCTATACCTAATTCATCGCCTGCATATTCCTGCATTCCGACGCGGTTTATTGGTACGTCATGGCATATAAGATAGCCTTCATCAGTCTTTGTCATATGTGGACTGATTTTAGAACCATAATATGCTTGCAATTTTATTCACTCCCCTCAGCTGGGTCTGTCTGATAGCGCGCTAAGATTTCACTGTAAATTCTGCTATGGCCGTTCTCATCGTTTGTGATTTTCACAATCTTTTCAATATCTTCTGGCGGACATTTGGTAAGCAAGTCAAGCCCTATTGCTATTGCATTGTTCTCTTCTGTCTGTGCGTGCTGTAAGGCCTGTACATATGTAGTGCTATTAGTATCGTCCGCATCTTTATGCGCTTCACGGGCTTTAGCGTAAGCGATAGCAACAGCTTGTTTTTCAGGCTTTCCATTTGCGCGCTCAATAGCGATATTCTTTGATATGCTCTTCTGGCTGTGTCCATTTGCTAATGGCATTTTTTACACCTCTATTTGATAGCTCCAAATCTGTTTTGAAACTCTTTTTTGCTCATCATAGTTATTTCTCCTCCTGCACACACTCTATATGGCCATTCGACCTTACGCCATAAAATAACCGGCTGCGCATAACAGCGGCAGTTTGGACAATTACCTGCGTTATAACGTCCTAAGTTGGAAGATATGTTTACAAGCTTTTCTGGAGCAGGCGGGTCGCTAAAGCGGCATAAGACGCCATTCATGTTTTTGTGTGATTTTCTTACACGCTGGTCTTCCGATGTGCGCCATATATACCAATCATGGCCTGTATCTTCTGCCTGCGCCTGTACAAGTGCGCTCTGTGCTTTTGATGTTTCAGTACGTGCAATAAGCTTAGCGTGAGAATCGGATAAACCTATGACTGCTTTTTTAAATTCTTCGTTTTCTTCCAAATTCCTTCTGCCATTGAGAGCATATTCAGACGCTAATTTCACAATCCTTTTTGAAAGTTCTTGCGGTACGCTTTGAATGTATTTTGCATTTTCTTCAATAAGTTCATTGTACCTTTGCCCTACACGGCCTTCCATGTTATGTTCGAGGCTGTTACGTATAGATTGCCCTTGCCCCGACATTTGCGCCGCCTGCCGCCATGTGCGCGCATTTTCTTCAAGGGTATTTGTAACGAAAGTATGTGCCAAAGCGTATGCCCATTTTTTAAACGGCTTTGACGCTTGGATATTTTTGAACTTTCTTTGTATGTCCTTTAAGGCGTCATACCTTGATATTTTAGAAGCTATATATCTGCCTAACTTTCTTAAAGCATATTTGTATTTTGCTTCAATATGCTTTCTTGCTTCCCATGCTTGAAACTTCATAGCTCTACCTTAATCCCACATGTGCTCCCGCGCATTTTCGGATACTTCTTTGCGCATATCAGCAATGATTTTCTTCCAGTCATTCGGGTTATCTTCAAACCGTTCCAGCATTTTCTGGCCTATGCTTGCAAGCTCACCATTATATTTACCCACCATGTTTTTAGCTTCAATATATGCAGCTGCCTGCGGATATTTTTTCAGCAGCTCTTCTTCACTGCCTTTCGGATATTTGCCTACACCTTTGCCGCCATAATCGTTAAATGACTTGTTTAACTTATCATGCCATTTAAGCTGTGCCTCGCGCTGGCTTTCAATTTCTTTTAGTCCGCGGATAGATTCAATGTTTTTCTTTTTGCGCTCCGCTTGTGCTTTAGCTTTTGCTTGCCTATCAGCAAAGTGCTCTTTTATTTTCGGTATAACCTTTATAAGGGTTTGCCTTTCGGTTAAGCTTCTCGGCGCTTTGGCAATATATGGCTTACCTTTGTTTGCACCAAACGTTACAGGAGTGATTTCGTATTTGTCGATTATATTCTTTATTTTTTGTTTCATGGCTGGGTTCTTAAGTACGGTTTGACTTTGCGCCGGCTGAGTTGTTTATTACACTTTCTGCCTTGGAACTGGAAGAGGACTTTGACGAGCTCTTCCACCATGATGTAATAGATTTCCCCTTTGCAGACTTTGGAAGCGAACCGCCTACAATATTCCCATGCTCATCAATCTTTACATGACGGCCTGTGCGTTCGCCCAAATCGTTCTTTCCCGAACCTATCGTTATCCATTTATCAGCGTCTGCAGCTAATATTGACTTCTGTGGCACGAGTGACAGAAATAAATCTTCTAAAGCGTCTATAAGCTTATAATAGATACTCACGCCTTTTGCTGTTTATCAAAGCACATCACCTTACGTATCACCCAAAATTGGGCATAAAAAAGCCGCCCTGAAAGGCGGTTGTATATCTGGACTATCTTAGCGGTTTCCCCTGCCTATATGCTTCTCGTGCTTCATTCAAACTCATCTCGTTTGCGCCGCCTTCGTAGTCGGGGTCATCTAATTGAACCCCGTCATTTTCCCAACCACATACGTCGCATACGTCAAAATCATTATCCTGTGCGAATTCATATTTACCACAAACAGGGCACTTCATAAATCTATCCCTTCCTTTTCTGATTCAAAAAATATTGAACGCCCATTTTAGGCTTGAACATGGTCGCTATACCAGTACTATATCTTTTTACAAAATCGTTGTTCTTTATGTCATATCTGACAGTTGCGCCGTCTTTTGTAGTAAATCCAAAAATATCTTTGTTATCTATTGGGCTGTTAGCTAATGCAAGTGCACGATTGGCATATTGTTCACGTGTAAAAGATGGATATTGCTTGCTGTGGTCACGTTTTCCACCAATCCAATGCTTATTAAGATTCTTTTTAGTAAATCCGTTGTTCATTGTAGGGGGGCTTATTTTATCACTGTTGCTTTCATTTGTCAACTGTTTGTTTTGTGATAAGACATCAGCATTTTGGCCTTTCCTTTTGAATTTCCCATCTGGATTGCGCGGGTGCTCACTTTCTTCGTAATCAGAATCCTGTGCTTGCTGCGGTTCTTCTGCTGGCATTGGCATATCGCCTATGTCTGGCTTGTCATCGGCATTTTTAATATCCTCGTCTGTGATATTACTAAACATGCCGGTAGTATCTTGTAGAGCATGAAGCTCTTTCATGCCGATTTTATCAGAAATAAGCCCTTCACTGTGTGCAGCAACAATAGAATTGACTTTGCTTGAAACGATATCCGCCTTTTCTTTCTCTGTAGATACACGTATAGGGTTAAATGCGATTTTTAAGTCGTCCGGTACTGCGCCAAACTCGCTCATGCACATAATAGGTACAAGCTGCTCCAAAGCCGACCTGATTTTGTTTTCCTGTATGCTTTCGAGCATCGTATAATAGTTATCCATATCCGCGTCGCCTGTCGCATCAAGACCGGCAGCGGAACGACCAAACAATATTGTAATCGGTATGCCGGATACAGATGACATATCATACTGGAATATCTCGAACACTTTATCAAGGCCTGCAAAAGAATACGGGTGATTTTGCAAATCATCGTCTTTGCCAATTACTCGCGTACCAAATGAGCTCATTAAGCGCTGCTGCGCATGTATTGACTGAATAAAGTTTTGCTTTGCTGAATTTGGCGCCATACCTAATAGAGCGTCTATATTTTCTGTCTTTTGCGTCCATATATTAGCCTGCCAAACAAGATTAGCAATATTACCGAGTACATTGTCATAACGCCGTAACGATTCAAATATTGTTTCGACTTTAGAAATGCCCCATTCTTGCTCCAATTGGCGTTCCCAATATGGTAGCTCATCACCTGTAAAGCGTAATATTCTGCTGTGGTGTACTGTTAACGAGGACGCAGACTGTTCATCTGCACGCACTTCATATGTATCAGGCAGTCCGAAATCAGGGTCATTAATATCATCGACAAGCGTATCAGAAGGATATATTCCGCTCCATCTGTCTACAATGTGGACGCCTTTAAAGCTATCCGGTTCAACAGTCTTTAAATCAAGCGGCTGGTCTAACTGGTCGCCCTGCCCGTCAATAATGATTAAACCTGCAGCACCACCAAATAAGTATCCCCATCTCAGGCCTTCTTCAATTTTTGCTTTGATGTTTGTTCTACGCGCTAATGTATCTAATGCATCAAGCTGCTCAGGCGAGAGCTGCGAATCTATTTTGAACCAGTGCGAGACAGCATCTTCGACAGGCTTGTTGATTATGCGCCTTAAAATTCCGCTGCTGCGGTATAAAGACAACATAAGCATATAGTTTTGTGTAAGACGCGTTAAAGGATATACAGCAGATTCAGTAAGATTTTCTGCTCCAAAACCTAAACCTGCAGCTGGATTTGAATATGCATCATTCGCCATCATGCGTATTTCATCTTCTGTGCTCATCGGCGGCACATTTTGCTGCTTTTTATTATGCTTCTTCAAAATATGTCACCTCCAACTCAATAATTGCTTTCGCAAGCCGTCTGCCTTTTGCAAGGGCTATTTTGTAATTCATCTTTTTAGCCTTACTTTAGCTCATACGCTCCGCCAAGAACATCAATTGGCAGTATCGATATCGTTCCGTTAAATACTGCAAACTTTTTTATTTGATTACCAGAGCGAGTAAGTATCAAGTAGTTTCCAGTTACTTTTGAAGCGTCTATTGCTCTGTCCGGCGCAATTGTTTCTTCCTTCGGTGCAATTGGCTTTAATTCTTTATCTTTCTTTTCTTCCATATGCTCTCCTTACTGCCCAGCCAAACGATAATTGGGGACAATTGTATTTACAAAATAGCGTATACTGTCCATCGCATGGTCTGATACTTTTAATGGCTTTTCTTCTCCGCGCTCACACGCTTTAGAATCCCAAACATAGCTACGCATTTCTGCAATAGTGTTTTTGCATTGCTCATTGATTTTTATTTTCCTGCGATATATCAGGTTTGCTACATTGCGTATGCCTTCCAAAACTTCATTATTAGCTTCTCTAACGGCATATCCGCGCCTGCGCAATTGCGCCTTAAATGACGCTGCTGACGGGTCTATCACTACGCATGTTAGCAATGGACGCTTTGAAAAGAACCTGTCAAAATCATCTGCATATTCATCATTTGCCTTGTCTTTGTTCATTTTGCGCCCGTCGTAATAATACTCGCGGTCTATCCATATTGTGTTACCGTCGTCATAGATGTCAAGAAACACGCATGGGTTTTCAGTGCCATAGTCCACTGCGCAATATCTGCATGATAGCGATTCAAGCTCAAGCTTGCGCGTACTTTCATTGTAAATGTTGTCTTTGGTAAACATGGGATAAATAAGCCCTTCTGCTTCTACCCATTCGCCGAGAATATAGCGCTGATAGAATACACCAGAAAAGTTATTTCGCGCTTTTTTCTTAGCTTCTTCCGTAAGCCCTGGATTATCGTCAAGCAAAAAGTGTATTCGTTTCGCGTTATGCTGGTCTAACTTTTGTATCCACTCAGTATAAAACCAATTTAACGGGCTTTCGGGGTTACAGTTAAACCATAGTTTTGCATTTGACGTTGAAATTGTACGTGCAATAGCTTGGTCAACAAATGATTCTGGCATAAGCGCTACTTCATCGAAAAGTACTCCGCATAGCGTAATACCTTGTATCAGTTGATAAGAGCTTTCGTCTTTGCCGCCAAATATATAAAAATAGTTTACATGATTGCCTTTTTTTATTGTTATTAAGGATAATGAACGTAAATAGGTAATATCGTATTTTTTTGCAACACTTCTTAATTGAAGCAGTGGCATAACGATATTTCTTTCAGCAGCGCGAACCGTTTTACCGCATACACCGAAATTGCTCTCCGTGTATTCATGCATAGCCCATTCTATATATGAAACTATCATCATTATTGTTTTCCCGGTACGGATAGCGCCATCACATATAAGAGCATCATAATCTTCATGTGGGAAGCGGAATATATCAGCTTGTTTTTGCGATACTTTTTCAAACTTCATGTTTTACCGCGTCCTCTACTGCATTATAAAAATTATCGTCCTCTTCTTGATTGTCGCCGTGCTGCTCTGGAGGCTTATCACGCCATTTGTCTGGTCTACGATTCTTTAGCCAAAATATTTGAGCTGTTGTATCAGGAACAATTTCCTTTTGTACGACTTTTGTTGTCTTTAAGATTTCCGTACCTGTTTTTTTGTCCGTTGCAAGCTCTTTTGTCGTTTCATCGTATTTATAGCCGAGTGCGCGTTTAAGCAGAGCATTTTCAACTTCAATGTCAACAATTTCTTTGCCTTTTTTTAAGGCGTTGCATATCTCGCCATGATTTAGCTTGTAACGATACAATGTTGCAACATTGATTCCCATGTTATGGGCTATTTGTTCATCTGTAAGGCCATCTCTTGCCCATGCTTCGAGCTTGGTTAAGCCGTCTTTAGTTATCCACTTTTGATATTTGCCTTTCGCCACACGGCTCACCACCAACCTTGTTAGAATTTTATTGAAAAGCCATTTAATTAGCTTTTTTTACACTAATTGTAATCTCTTTTAGCTCTATATCCGGCCGATTAGCGAATTGACAGCTTCCGCCTGTTATACGGTCTGTCCAAAAATTATCTCTAATGGCCTCTTGCGCATCTGTGAATACATTCAATTGTGAAGTACAGCCCTGTGGGTACTTATCGCATGTGCATTTAATATGCGCATATACGTTTGTGCATTTATTCCCATCTGTAGGGAGGGTAGCAGGACAAATAATTCTGCCATCTTTAAACCTTTGAGTAATATTGTTGAAATCTGCGCACTTATTCATAATAGAACAACACCTTCCCTCTATAAGTGCGCATTTATTTATTAGAGCTGTGCCTTTCTTTTAGCTCACTTTTTAGCATGTCGTATTCCGCTAATTCATCATTAGTGAGCGAATGCTTATTTTTATTGTGCAGCTCTATATAGCGCATCTTCAATTCATTGTACAGCTTTACACAATGTGGAAGAAAGCACGACGGAACGCTTGTTTTGTTGTAGCCACTGTTGGGGCAGTTATCGCAAATCATGCTTTCACCTCAAATTAAAAATTAGCATAATAAAAGCCCCGACTTTTCAGCCAGAGCCTTGAAAATATTTGAAATTATATTGGAAAAAGTATTGACATACTCGTATGAGTATGCTCTAATAAATATAGAAAGGAGGTAAACCGATGAGGAGCAAAAAGAAAGCTCGAAAGCGTCGGCTGAAAAAGCTGAAAGAAATTCTCGAATGGATATCACTCATAACAGGAATTATTTCAGCAATTTACACAATGCTTAAGAGCTAACAGGCAAGGGGAACGAAAGTTCCCCAAGCTCCTCTTTTATTATATCCCATCGGTATGAATATGGTCAAGAGATTTAAAAATGTGGCAATTCTTTGTCTTTTCCTTGCGAACCTTGCCTTGTCCGTAAAATGCGGATTTAGCGTGCTAAGCGTTATAGCACTTGTGTTGGCCGCCATCGTAATTATCTGGGATATCATTGATGCAGTCCACAGTGGGAGGAAACGAGCATGAGTAAAACATCCACAGCGGTGAAACGGAAGTATAACGACAAGACCTACAAACGTTGGTATGCGGATATGAAAATCAGCGAATATGAGGAAATCGAAAATCTCCGTGGCAATCTAAGTCGGCCGGATTTTCTTCGGCTACTGATTTCTAAGTATAAAGCAGAGGACGAATAATCCTCTGCTTTTCTTTTGGTATGAAAAAATAAAGTGCAAAATAGATGGTGCTTAAAAGCTTACATTAATCAATTACACTAAATGAATCGCATTTCATAGAAGGATGCCTACTTTGAATAATTTTTCCTATTAGTCTAACATATTTTCCGTTTTCGTGAGCGTGTATTGCCTGATCATAATCGGATATCTCCAATTCTGTAGTAACTGTCTTTTTATTACTGCAATCATCGATATAGACCACCGTTATTTTCCCTTTTGTCCGTGTATCTACTGCTGGCGTTGAATCTAAGCTTTTTATTCTTCCAACAATACAAGTTGCCTTTTCTTCATAATCTTTTAACTTGTTGATTACTTCACTAATTGGGGAACAGTAATCATGCGAAAGTGAAACACTATTACATGTAGAAGTAGAGTTCTTTACTACTGGCGACCATTCTGCCATAAACTCTACACACGAGTCGTCTGCATTCAACCCATTTAGTGCTTCGTAAAAGTTAGCACTTATCAGGTCTTCTTGATTTTCTGGCTGATAGAGTGATTTGCAGTCATCTGAGTCGATATGCTCTTTTATATAGCATATATTTTTCATAACTTTATTGGTTACTTTTCTCGTAAGTGATTTGGAGCACTGCTCTTCATCAGAGAATATGCTTAACTGGCGGTAGTTGTGAGCATCACTTATTTCTGCGAAAGGGCATACGATTGAAACAATATAGCTTCCAATTTCGGTTTGACCAAATCTGCAATCTGATAAGAAATTTTGTACCGAATCGTCTATTCTCCCATAATGAATGAGCTTTGGATTGATTACATCCATCGTCGTAGCTGCTAGAAGTTTTTTTGCATTATCATAAAGATTTATTGCATCGTCAAGCAAAATGTTGCCTGCCTCGACGCCTTCACGTTCAAGGCGTATTTTTAATATATCGGTATTCGGATTTAGCAAGTACAGCAAAACACTTTCAATAGACTTATTTTCAACAGATGCGAGTGTTTGAACTGCTGCATACATAGCATCACAATAATCAAAAAGTTGCTTGTCAATAGGCATTGTAATCTGGAATAAATGTTGACTGATTCTTTTTTGGTATACCTGTATTTCTTTTCTCTTAGTATTAAATTTTTTCCATCCAGTCTGAGTCAAATATTTGCAAAAAGCAAAAGGGTTTACTTTGCCTGCCATTTTTTTAAAATCGACCGAATAAATCATAAGGCCTCATCCTTTGCAACTTTTTGAAGGAGCAAATTTAATTGCTCTATGTTAATTCGATGTGACTTAGGTATTTTAACAGTTACAGTACTTGAATTTTGAGAAGGCTTTCTGTTTACCAGATTAATCCAATACATACGCCCTTTGAGTATCAATTCTTCAGGAGTCCATACTGTCCAATCGTTTTTATTTTCAGGCAATATCAAAAGTGCGAGTATTATCGGCACCGTGCGTGGCATACAAAGATCATTATAATTTTTTGCTTTTAACGCATAGGATATTGTCTCTCCTTCATCTACGTATTGTGATTGAGAAGAAGTAGACTTTAGTTGCACATGCAATTCAGCGTAAACAGAGCCGTTATCAAGTATAATCTCTTTTTTTAGAATTCCGTCTGTGCTATCGTCATCATGCGGTTGTGTATCATAATCGATACCAGCATTAGCAGCAAGGGCAGAAATATAACTTATACTTAGATCTTCTTTATTTCTTGACTCTGGCATATTATCCCCCTCATTTCTACCATATTATAGCATGTAATGGGGATTTATCAATACGAAGATTTTTGTATTAAGATTACTACTCTAATCAAATAATATTAATAAGTCGATAAATTATTTACTTGAAAAAAATTCTCATACTTTCTACAAGCTACCCTGCTTGTTACGCAGCGCATTGCAAAATGTGGCAACTCTTCTGTTGTGCCACCGCCCGGATTGGCTACCGGCAGGCCCCGGATGATTCCGTGCCCGGTGACATGTAAACGGCAGTTTTGCCACATCAGCTAAGTGACTAATTCTGCCGCATATTAAAGGCGGTTAGCTGTGCCGCTTGCCGGCCTTTGGCCGCGCTGTCAGCCATGGCGATGAGTACTGCGTCCTCCATGGTCTTACGCTTAGCGGGTACAGCCCGCATCTGCGCATATCCACGCCGCCCGTCCCGCCCCAGGCAGCGCACAGAAAGGAGGAGGCCCGATATTTATCCCGCCTCGGTGCCGGGCGATGTTTTATTTATCCGGTTGATTGAAGTTTCATAATATTGCTTATCCATCTCAAAGCCCGTGTAATTCCGCCCACTCTTGATACACGCAACCGCCGTTGTTCCACTGCCCATGCAGTTGTCAAGGACAAGCTCACCCGGGTTCGTGTACGTTCGGATAAGATACTCAAACAGCGCCACCGGCTTCTGCGTCGGGTGCAGGCCGCGTTCGCATTTGACTTCCAGCAGTTGGCGCGGGTAATGAACGATACAGGTCTTCGTGTCATGGGACAAGCTGCCATCCATTCGGTAAACCGAATCGCCGTGCTTCGGAATCGGCTTACCCCGCCGCTTTATCGGTTTGTCAAGTACGATTATGCCCTGAGGGTTGTATGTAGGTGCGTGCTTATAAAATACGCATACTTCCTCAATACACCGCAGTGGCTGATGTTTGGCAAAAGTAAATCCGGTTGCCATATTCTTGTACCAGTACCAGCAGTACCGGAAAATCTTTGGCTGGCTGGAAATTAGCCGTGTCGTAAATGGCTGTGCGGCTGTCAGGACAATTGCGCCGTTGTCTTTGATGATGCGCAAATATTGTGCCCACAGCTGATTAAACGGAATCAGGCTATCCCATCGGCAGCCGGTCATATTATACGGCAAATCAGAAAAGATCATGTCAATACTTTTATCTGGGTACATTGCCATTCCGGCAATACAATCCATATTGAAAATGTGGTTAATGTAATCTTCCATGCGACTTCCTTCCGTCGGAGCCCGCACGGCCTAAGGTAAAAGAAAAGCGCCCGGCCATCGCCGAACGCCTTTCCGAAATTCCCTGATTATATTATAGCACAATGGGAGCGCCGGGAAACGCCGATTTCTGCCGGAAAGTGCCGGAAAGCGCCGGAGTTAAAAGAATACAATTGTGTAGCAATATTTTTATTAAAATATGATGTAGAATTTTTAAGCCTATGTTGCTAAAATAATATTTTACAGTCGAATAAAATTAAGAGGAGTGATTTTATGTCTAACGTCGTATATTTTCCAATATTAAAATGGAAGGCTGGTGAGCGAGATGCGCTTAAAGAGCTAAATTCTAATCCAACTAAAATGATACCTGTTATAGAACTTGCATGTGATGATGACGATGATATTCCCAATCCAAAAGATTTTTTCTCTTCTGTAGCTAAATGTTATAATGGTCCTTTTTATTTTGATACCATCCAATGCGACGACAGTCAAAGAGAATTGCTTAAATCATATGTAAAGTATGCGGCTAATATTAAAACCGCTGCATGGCCTATGTTATACTCACAAGATATCACAACGACTCTGCCGTTAATACAAGATAAAATAGCAAGATTTGCACTCGATGTATCAGTACCGGAAGGATTTGAAGCTGGTTCAACTACAAATTCTCTTACTCATATAAAAGGTTTAACTCAAAAAATAAAAATTGATTTATTTTTCGATGCTAATTTGGTCTTAGAGAATAGTCAGGCAAGAATTGTACTCTTTGCATATAGGCAATTGCTTCTCGAAAATGTTGATTTGCTTTCAGAATTTAATAAATTGATTATTTGCTTATCGTCATTTCCTAAAGACTTATTAAAAGGACAGCCTGGTGAAACCGTGCATTATACTCGCTATGATATTTTAACATTCGAATACCTGTACAAGCATTGTCCGCAGAAACTAAAATCTTTACTTTCCTATGCAGATTACGGTGTATCAAAATTTACCGATACACAGTTAGAGCCATATATGTTTCCTCGTATTTTGCCAAAAATTAAATATACTACATATAAAGACTACGTCGTCTATAAAGGGGTTAAGGATCGTGTAACAAAAGAAACCACTTATTCGCATATCGATATGGCTAAAGTGCTAATCAAAACGCCAGAATATCAACAGTTTGGAAAAGATTTCAGTTTCGGCGATTTGAAGATTTTTGAAAAGGCAAGTATCTCCAATATAGGCCCTGGTAATAATCGGCAATGGGTTACATACTGTGTAAATCATCATATAGCTGTACTATTGGAACAGCTCTCCAATCCTGACGATGTTTTAATGCAAAACGCACAAAATCATTAATGATGTCTAGAGATATATTTTGTGCGGCAAAAGAAGCTAATTTATATCTGCTTTTTGAGGAAAGCCCTTTACAGGTATCAGTGTTTTCACAGATTAACTCAATAAGTTCATTTTTCCATAAAAGTTGTGCAAGTTGAAAAGCATTGACCTTTTTATTTGATTTTGGCCTACGCTTTATTTTAAGTGATAGGCCATTTTTTGTTTTGCAAATGCAAAAAATTCCCCACCATCTAGGAATAATCTGTCTGGCTTTTGCTAAATGTTTTTCACAAGTAACCAATGTCATCGTATCGAAAACCTGGTTATAAGAAGGCACTTGTGAAGGTAGCCTTTCGAGATTATCTTGTGGACTTTTGATTTCATACCCATGTATCTGGCCATTTACTATTGCAACATCGGCTCGGCTAATTCCACCACAAATATCTAATTCATTTATTAAAAACGTGTCGTCATTATTAAATTCTGGAACTTTAACAAGACTTTCAATGAGGGCACGTCTCATATTGCAATCGTAAATTGCCATAATGCACACCTTCCTCAACTAAGCTTGATCATTATACCAGAGTTTTGTACTTTTTTATAGATTTATTTTTACCAAATAGACTTTATGATTTCATTTATCTTAGATAAATACTTTTTTAGCGCACCATTCCCGGGAATACCACCTGATCCGCTTGCATCATCAGCTGTAGTAATGAAATTCTCACACGCTCACGTGTCTGGCTTTCACTCAGCTCTACTTTGTCCGCAATCTCTTTCCATGTCGGCCGGCGCTGGTATTTGCGCTTCCTCGGGCCTCCCATGTATCGCAGCTCCAGTATGTAACGGTCAGTTGGGTCGAGCTTCCCGAGCGCAACACCGAGCCAATTCTGTTTCTCTTTCAAATCCGCAATTCGCTTCTGGCAGTCCATTTCTTCCTTTTCGTAAAAGCGCGCCTGGTCTTTCAGTGCCATATTGGCTGTCCTGTCTCCGGTCATGCCTTTGCCGCCCGGCATTCCTGTAAGGTTGACTGGCGGCAGTGTTATCTTGTTTTTCTCGGCTTCGCAGTGGCGGATGGTAGCCCATTCTTCGGCAACCATGGCCGGGATGTCATAATAGGTTTTCAGCAGATTCTTCACTTCATCAACTGTCAACGGGTACCATCCTTTCCTTGCTTTGGCCAAACTAAATTTCTATGTCACTCTTGAATTCATGCCTCAAAAGCCATTTTCGGGAAACTGCTTTTTCCGTTTCCGAAAAGTTTTTTATGGCAATTCTGGCTTTATGGACTGCGGCCCAAAACACTAAATCATTTTCGGGATAATGTGCGCCATACTTCCGACAATAGGCAATAATTTGTTGCTTATTAAGGGAGCGTAACGCCTCGTCACGATCTTTTTTGAACTGTTCAATGTCATGCATTTTTATTACCTCGTTTCTAAAATTGTAGTCATATAAATTTTAGCATACATTATATGCTTTTAAAGGCTTTATGCTTCCCACATTCTTACATCCGTCCGCGGCTCGGCACAAGGTACATATCGTGATAAGCCACGCCTATGGCAATGGCGCTCCAAACATCTTTGC
>ENA-UOOM01000959-UOOM01000959.1-fermentation-metagenome-genome-assembly--contig:-NODE-959-length-30078-cov-11.259368_pt1 | contig 30078 bp, 33 predicted proteins | sample MGYA00245781_ERZ724031 | MGnify/ENA primary metagenome ERZ724031 (study PRJEB28704, sample SAMN03018317) | fermentation metagenome | biome: anthropogenic terrestrial biome; feature: soil; material... | reverse complement strand
TTTTACATGAACATTTTTGTAGCTGGCTTAAGTTATCAGATTACTGACGCCGATTTAAAAGAACTTTTTGAGGAATATGGTGAAGTGTCCTCAGCGAAAATTATTACCGACCGTGAAACACGCCGTTCAAAAGGATACGGCTTTGTGGAAATGTCTAACGAAGATGATGGTCAGCGTGCCATTGAAGAACTAAACGATGCAGAATACGACGGACGTACATTGTCTGTTTCAGTGGCTCGCCCACGTACCGAAAGACCCGCTGGTGGCGGTGGCAATCGTGGTGGTTACGGAAATCGCGACAGAAACAGGTATTAATCTTTATAGGGTTTAAGAATAAAACTGCATTCCACAAGGGATGCAGTTTTTTTATGTTCGTTTTTTTGTATCTTTATACCACAATTAGTGAAACAGATTAAATTTGTAATTAGAATCAAAAAAGACTCATGCCCATTATACTTTCAATTGAAACTGCAACACCTGTTTGTTCCTGTACACTTTCGCGAGATGGCGAGATCTTGCTTAACCGAGAAAGCTATAAAGGACAATCTCATGCATCACTTCTTGGTGTTTTTGTACAAGAGATTATGGTTTACGCCAGAAAAAACAATTTAGTAATTGATGCCGTAGCAGTAAGTAGTGGTCCCGGTTCCTACACAGGCCTTCGCATAGGAGTTTCCGAAGCTAAGGGTCTGAGTTACGGTTTAGGAGTACCAATGATCGCAATCCCTACCAGTAGGATAATGGCATCTATGATGATTGATAAGGTAAACAAAGACACACTTCTGTGTCCTATGATTGATGCCAGGAGAATGGAAGTTTATGCTACTTTTTTTGACCGTTCACTAAATGTGGTTCGTGAGACGTCGGCCGATATAATTGAGAGCGATTCTTACGACAACTTGCTCGATGAAAACAAAATTGCTTTCTTTGGAAACGGATCAGACAAGTGCAAGAAAGTTTCTACACACCCTAATGCAATATTTATAGATGATGTTCATCCGCTAGCTTCAGCAATGATCCCTCTTGCAGAAGAGGCTTATGCAGTTAAGGATTTTGTTGAAAGTGCCTATTTTGAGCCTTTTTACCTTAAAGAATTTGTTGCAACAACACCAAAAAATAAAATTATTAACATTAAAAATTAAGACTATGGATTCATTATTAAAAGTAAAAGCAATTCCTAACGGTCCGCTGCAGGTGACCGGTGTATTTGAAATCATGAAGCCTGACGGCGAGGTAGATTCACGCGAAGGAACAACCTATCTCTGTCGTTGTGGTTATTCAAACAAAAAACCATACTGCGATGGCGGACATCGCAAAAACGGTTTCGAGGGATAAAACCTATGGTGCCAGCCGGTGCATTGTCCAGCCCTCTTCAGTTTTGTAATAAACTATACGGTCATGCATTCGGTTGGGTCTTCCTTGCCAGAACTCAATTGTAGTAGGCCTTATCAGATAACCGCCCCAATGTCCCGGGCGGTGTACAGGTAATTCATCAAATTGATCTTCAATCTCCTCCTGTAGCTTTTCAATCTCCTCCCGGTTTTTTATAATTCTGCTTTGTGGCGATGCCCAAGCACCTATCTTAGCACTTTCAGGTCTTGATTCAAAATATTCATCAGAATCCTCTTCAGACAGTTTTTCCACCATTCCCTCTATACGAACCTGACGTTCAATGTCATGCCAGTCGAACAGCACTGCTGCAAACGGGTTAGACTTCAACTCCTTCCCTTTTCTACTATGATAATTTGTAAAGAATACAAATCCCTCATTGTTGAACTCTTTCAAAAGAACAACGCGAGCTGAAGGTTTACCTTCGGGTGTTGCTGTGGCAACCGTCATAGCGTTAGGTTCTGATAGTCCTGCACTTATTGCTGCATTCATCCATTCTCCAAACTCCTGAATAGGGTCAGAAGCCATCTCTTCCTCGTTGAGGCTTCCGGCAGCATATTCCTGTCGCATTTGATATAAATTACTCATCAGCAAATGACTTAATTAAAAACTATAAAATCACAAATATATATTATATGAAGAGCTTTTTGCAACTTTTAGGCAGTTAATAATGCGTAAAGACGCATTTTTTGCTTATTTTCGTGGAAATTTGTTGTTAATGATTAAGGTAGAAAATATTTACAAGAGCTTTGGTGATCTTCAGGTACTTAAAGGTATAAATCTTGAAGTAGAAAAGGGCGAGATAGTATCAATTGTGGGACCGAGTGGTGCAGGGAAAACCACACTGCTGATGATTATGGGAACGCTTGAAAAAGCTGATTCCGGAAAGATATACATCGACAGCTATGGGTTGAGCAGTCTGAGTGAGAAGAAGCTCTCTGATTTTCGCAACAGAAATATAGGATTTGTCTTTCAGTTTCATCAGCTTCTGCCTGAATTTACTGCACTGGAAAATGTTATGATTCCCGCACTTATTGGTAAAGCCAAACATCAGGATGCTGAAAATAGAGCAATGGAGCTTCTTGAAATGATGAGGCTTAAAGATCGTGTAGAACATAAACCGGCTGAACTGTCGGGAGGAGAAAAACAGAGAGTTGCTGTTGCGCGTGCACTGATAAATAATCCAGCAGTGGTATTTGCTGATGAACCTTCCGGAAGTCTGGATACCGACAACAAAGAAGAACTACATCGGCTTTTTTTTGAGTTGCGTGATAAGCTCAATCAGACTTTCGTGATTGTCACACATGACGAGCATTTGGCAAGTATTACAGATAGAACTATCCACATGATCGACGGGGAAATCATTAAGTGATTCAAATCATACGTTGATTATACATAATCAGTTTTTGACTACAAATTAGATAATTAATACAACTGTTATAAAAACCAATATAACAGACAAATTCAAATTAAAAGATGAAAGGTAAATCTTTATTTATGGCAATATTAATAGGAGGGAGCTTGCTTTCATGCAATACTACCCCGGGTGAAAGTGAAACTGGCAGGAAAGAAAAGAGTGAAATTATCGGTAAAGCTAATCCAAAGATAGAAAACGGCGTAATGACACCAGAGGTGTTACATGGTTTTGGTAGGGTAGGCAGTTTTGAAGTTTCACCCGACAAATCCAGCATTCTCTATCAGGTGACTTATGTGAGTATTCCTCAAAATAAAACAAACCCCGAGCTATTTATAATGAAAAGTGATGGTTCAGAAAAGAAGCAGCTGACCATTACAAACACATCTGAAAGTAACCCCCAGTGGATAAACGGAGGAAAGAAAATTGCCTTCCTGGGAAACGAAACAGGCACTTCTCAAATCTGGAGCATGAATCCCGATGGAGGAGGTATGACTCAAATTTCCGATGTAGAGAGCGGTATTGATGGTTTTAAGTTTTCTCCTGACGGTAATAAGGTCATATTTATCAAAAGTGTAAAGAGTGTGGAAACAGCGTCCGACAGGTACCCAGATCTTAAGAATGCATCGGGCAGGGTAGTGGACGACTTGATGTATAAGCACTGGGATCATTGGGTTGAAAGTGTTCCGCATCCTTTTGTGGCAGATCTTTCGGGTCATAAGCTGTCCAACATTAAAGATCTTATGGAGGGTGAACCTTTTGAATCGCCACTGGCACCTTTTGGCGGTATCGAACAGTTGGCATGGAGTCCCGACAGTAAAACAATTGCTTATACATCAAGGAAAAAAACCGGTAAAGACTATGCTGTATCCACCAACTCAGACATCTATTTTTATGATTTAGAGAGCGGTGAAGTCAGGAATATGACCGAAGGAATGATGGGTTACGATATCAATCCTCAGTTTTCGTCTGACGGAACGATGCTTGCATGGCAAAGTATGGAGCGTGATGGTTATGAAGCAGATAAAAACCGACTGTTCGTAATGGAGATTTCAAGCGGCGAGAAAACATATCTTACTGAGGAATTCGATGATAATTGCGATTCATTTATTTGGGGCGAAGATAATAACACTATATATATGGTGTCGTCAGTTAAAGGCACATCACAAATATATTCAGTAAGTCTTGCTACAAAACAGATAAAAGCTCTGACTGAAGGTAAGCAAAACTATCTTTCTATATCACTGGGAGCAGAGGGACTGATAGCATCCAGACAATCAATGTCGCAGCCAACGGAGGTTTACAATGTAAATATAAACATAGGTGAAGCAACAAATATATCACAGGAAAACAAACATATTCTTGATCAGCTTCAGATGGGTGAAGTTGAAGAGCGTTGGATAGAAACAACCGACGGAAAACAGATGCTCACCTGGGTTGTTTATCCCCCCAATTTTGATCCTGCAAAGAAATACCCCGCACTTTTGTATTGCCAGGGAGGACCGCAAAGCACTCTTGATCAGTTCTGGTCGTATCGTTGGAATCTGCAAATGATGGCAGCAAACGGATATATTGTTGTAGCACCAAATCGTCGCGGTGTACCCGGATTCGGCAGTGAATGGCTCGAACAGATCAGCGGAGATTATGGTGGTCAGAATATGAGAGACTATTTTTCAGCAATTGATGCAGTTGCAGCAGAACCGTATGTTGATGAGAACAGGTTAGGCGCTACAGGAGCCAGCTACGGAGGCTTCTCGGTTTTCTGGCTTGCTGGTAATCACAACGGGCGTTTTAAAGCATTCTTCTCGCATGCAGGGATCTTCAATCTCGAAGCCCAGTACCTGGAAACAGAGGAAATGTTTTTTGCCAACTGGGATATGGGTGGTCCTTACTGGGACAAGTCAAACGCAATCGCACAAAATACTTATGCAAACTCACCCCATCGTTTTGTGGAAAAATGGGATACCCCTATAATGATTTCTCACGGAGAGCTTGATTACCGCATACTTGCTTCACAAGGAATGATGGCGTTTAATGCTGCACAGTTGCGCGATATCCCCTCACGAATGCTTATCTTTCCTGATGAAAACCACTGGATAGCAAAGCCTCAGAATGGCATTTTGTTTCAGAGGGAATTCTTCAGATGGTTTGATCATTGGCTGAAATAATCACTACTTTGCTCGAACTTTACCCATACTTAGTTCTTAATTAGTCCTTACCTTGCTCTTATAAACTCCTTTTAATTCAGAGCGAGGTAAGGAAAAGTAAGGGTTAATTTAAGAAATTAGTAAAAATCAGGTTCGAGCCAGAACTTAATTAAAAAAATAATCTGAAATGTTTTGTAGTTCTGAAAATATCTGTATCTTTGCACTCGCTATTGAAAGCTGACAACGATGGAGTAGAGACTTCGGGCAAACAGAAAAGAAAATAATAGCAAAAATGGTGTGGTAGTTCAGTTGGTTAGAATACCTGCCTGTCACGCAGGGGGTCGCGGGTTCGAGTCCCGTCCATACCGCAGAGTTAAAGAGCTGATAAACAGCGAGAAAAGAGTAAAGCGAGTTGGTTCAATTTTGAGCTAACCCGCTTTTTTTGTTAAAACCGACCTTATTTTTAACTAAAAACGGCATATAAGAGGTATATTTCTTTGAAATATCTTTGAACTTTCTTTGAACTATATTTTTTGCGCTCCAAAATTGATTTGAATTAATAACTATTTAAGCAAATCAATAATGGCAACTTTTAAACCAATTGTATTCAATACTAAAAATCATATAAAGTCAGACGGAACCACTAATATAAAAATTAGAGTATATCACAATAAAGAATCGCAATACATTCCTACCGAATATTACATAGATCCGTCATTCATGCTCCCGGATGGCTCTATTAATCCTCTTCATCCAAATACAGACCTGTATAACTTTGAATTAGGCGAGGTTATTCAGAAGTACCGAAAAGCCGGCTTAGAGCTAGGAAGTGAAAGATCATCTAAAATGAGTTGTGCAGAATACCGGGATTACCTCGTACAGTCAACGCAACCAGACTATGATACTATAGATTTCGTTGAATACTGTAATGAACTTATTTCGAAAACAAAGAAAGAGAAAACTAAGGAATGGTATCAACAATCACTCGATAGTTTCGTGTGGTATTATGGGAAGTCAAAAATAGATGCCAGGGATATAACCAGGAATAAGATAACTGATTATATTGAGAAATTAAAAGTATCAGGAAAGCGAGGGGAGCCACTCGAAAATGGGTCAATCAGCAACTATGTAAGAGGTCTACGTGCGTTATATAACTCTTGCAAAAAAGTTTATAACCAGCCTGATTACAACATTATTCGAATACCAAACGAACCGTTTGCAGTTGAGATACCTACATATAAAAAGAAAAAGAAAAACGTATCTGTTGAGAGTATAAAGAAAATACGTGATCATGTCTGCACCTTTGAAAGAGCTGCATTCTCACGTGATGTATTCATGATGATGTTTTACATGATGGGAATAAATATCGGTGACTTATATCGTCTTGATCCGCCAGTTGATGGCCGACTAAATTACGAACGCTCTAAAACGGATACGGACGACAATGAAATGTTTATGCTATCTATAAAGATTGAACCTGAATTGCAAGTACTGATTGATAAATATAGTTCAAAAGGCTTTCTTTCTGATTTAAAAAATCGGTATTCATCAATCGATAGTTTTCGCAGTAGTCTGAACAAGGGCCTAAAAGAGATAGGTGAAGAGGTTGCAATATCAAAACTGAGTTCAAACTGGGCACGACACAGCTGGGCGAGTATCGCAAGGAATAAAGCTGATATTTCAAAGCCTGATATTGACTTCTGTCTCGGACATGTATCCAAAGAGCATAAAATGACTGATATATACATTGACATTGATTATAGTATATGCGACAAAGCAAACAGGAAAGTTTTAAATCTTTTAACTGATCAGAAAAAAAAGAAGAAAAAGAAAAAGAAGAAAAAACAGAAAAAACTTAGTTAAAAGTTTGCAAGTGTAAAAAATATATGTAAATTTGCCACCATTCAAAGCGAGTTGGATTTTGTACGAAAGTATAGAATCCAACTTTTTGTGTTTATATACCTTCGTGATTAACACCCTTACAACTATTTGCTGGACATAAAATAAATCAATATGTCCATAAATAATATTACCCTAAATAGCTCAATCGAGCCACAAGTCAAAACAGCAACTTATTCAAAATTTTGCCCTAATGTTTTTCTTGCTAAATGCGAAGAAGAATGTCAAAGAGATGAAATTATTGAGGTTGTAACTAAATACGGCAATGTTAATGAATGTGTAGTGCACAATCTTGTACGTAGAGATGAAACTCACTATTACTATTCAATCACCCGGTTGGATGGCTATAACAATCAGGAAAGAGCAAGGAGAAAAGCTGAGCAGTACGAAAATTGGGCACAGGCAAGACGGAGAAAGAGCGATCAGTACTATAATGCATCAAATGAGGGTGCTGAATTCCTTTCATTGGCTGAACCTATTAAAATAGGGCATCATTCAGAAAAAAGGCATAGGGCATTAATCGAAAGAAATCACAACAGAATGGCAAAAAGTGTTGAGAATGCAGATAAAGCAGATCAACACGAACAGAAAGCAAAAGCCTGGGAAAAGAGATCTGAGGTGATTGATTTATCTATGCCTGAAAGCTTGCAGTACTTTTCAATTGAACTGGAAAAAGCAAGCTTTCATCACCATTTACTTAAAACGAAACCGGAACTCAGAGAACACGCATATTCCCTTGCATATGCAACTAAGAAAGTGAAAGAACTTAAACAGAAAGTTGAAATAGCTAAAAAGCTATGGGATGTACCTACGCACGATTAACAGCTAAAAATATTCATCAGTATTTTAATAACTATTTAAACAAAAACTATGACAACAATTAACGTATCAAGTAAAACACTGTTCAACAAACTAAGAACAGTCAGCAAGATTGTAAAACAATCATCAAATGAAACAGCATTCAGATCATTCATGTTCGAAATTGAAGGCGGCAAGCTTCAAGTGACAGGATGTGATGATGCAGGGCAGATATCAACCGATATCGAATGTGAGATAATTAATCCGGAAGACATGGGCTTCCTTGTAGATGCTTCAACTATTCTAAATGCATTGAAAGAACTACCCGATCAGCCAATTAAGATTCAGATTACAAAAGCTGAAGCAAGTTACAATATCGAAATTGAATACAGCTCTGGTAAGTTTTCAATGGTTGGAGTTAACTCAGATATATTCCCTCGCATGGGTGAATATGAAAACACTAAATCATTTTCAGTTGAAAGTGAAATGCTAAAGAGAGGTCTTTCATTGTATAAGTTCGCATCAACTGATGATCTAAGGCCGATTATGATGACAGTGAATCTATCTTGTAAGAAAGATAGTGATCTTACTTTTGCCGGTACATCTGGGCATGTACTTTCAATATTTGAACCGACAGGCCACTCAATTGGCGAAGATATAAACGTAAATATCCCTTCCAAAATTGCAAAGATGGTAACTGACATAATGCATACTGATTCTGACATTTCAATTGATTACGATGAAAGAACTATCGCATTCACAGTTGAAGATTACTACATCAGATATCGCTTGTTTGAAGGGAAATTTCCAAACTTCAGATCAGTTGTACCAACTTATTCACAGTTGAATGTTAAAGTTAATCGCTATGATCTTATTTCAGCTCTTAATCGTGTAGCTGTATTTTCGAATTCAGATATAGGATTAGTTAAGTTTACGCTCAGTAACAATAACCTCATTCTTACTGCTCAAGATATCGACTATAATAAGAGTGCAAAAGAGGATCTATTTCTTGATGAAGTGTATGAAGATTTCGAAATTGGTTTTAAAAGTAATCTTTTACTTGAGATCTTGAAAAACATAGAAACAGATAATTGCATAGTGAAATTAAATGATCCTTCTAAAGCTGTTCTAATAGTGCCTGAAGGAGTCACTGATTCTACCTATTTAATAATGCCAATGCAGATAAATAACTAAAGCTATGAATACAAAAAAGTACAGAGTGAGTATATACAGGTTAGATCCTGAATTTACTATTGTCATAAATGAAAATGGCCTTGAGATAATCGATGGTGAAGATGGCTGGGGACAACCATTAAGAGATGACGATGTGCTTATCGAAGAAATAGAAGAGGAGAAAGAACTATGAAAACAACAGATCATTTCAAAAAGACAATAAAATCCTATTTGGACCAAAGGGCTGAAGAGGATGCTCTATTTGCTGAAAAGTATAGCAATAAAGAAAAGAATATAGACGATTGCATTACCTACATTTTAAACACTGTACAGAAAAGTGGCTGCAATGGTTTTACTGACGATGAAATCTTTGGGATGGCAGTACACTATTATGATGAGGAGTCAATCGATATAGGCAAGGAAATACAGGCCAGAGTAATGATCAATCACACCGTTGAACTTACCGAGGAGGAGAAAAAGGAGGCCCATCAGAAAGCCATTGAAGCATATCAGGACGATTGTCGTAAAAAGCTTGAAGAGCAAAGGAAGAAGAAGCCTAAAAAGCAAGCTCCGGAGGAAGAAGCAGAAGTTGAACAGTTAAGTTTATTTTGGTCATGAAACCAAAAACAAAACTTCAAAAAAGGGTGGCATTATTGAGTAAAAAACTGCCACCCTTAACCGAGGCTCAATTAAATTGGGCAAAGGAAAATATATATAAGCCAACCGGATATTTACGTACAAAAAGTATTTGGTGTCTTGAGTGTGGAGAGAATTTTGGAATTGAAAATGGTATGCATTCAGTAATCATAGGGGAAAGTTGTCCCCACTGTGCAAATGAGCTGAAAATTATTAAATCAAAAAAGAGAACATTTAATGATAAACAGTACTACACTATTTTCTCCAGAAGTAAAGAGTATCAAGTCCTCAGACATTTCATTGTAAAAAAAATATGTAAATCAGGAAGTCCTTGTGAAATAGAAATTAAAGAATGTGTTCAAAATTGGATTACTCCTGAAGGTGAAGTATTAAATATAGCTAGAGCTACTGTCCCAATGGGGTATTATTATGACTCTTGGATATATAGCTCACCAATGGAAATACGATCACTACAATCCTATCATAATAAGTATGACATCTATGCAAAATACATCTACCCTAATAAGCAGATAATTCCGGAGTTAAAAAGGAATGGTTTTAATGGGGGATTACATGATATTTCTCCATATAGATTGCTTCCAGGATTGCTTGCGCATCCTAAACTTGAAACACTGATTAAAGCAAAGCAATTTAAATTGCTAAACTTATTCTGTGACGATTATTCAATAAAGGATATTGACAAGTACTGGCCTGCAATCAAGATCTGTATTCGCAATAATTATATCGTGAAAGATGCTTCTATCTGGTGTGATTATATAGACTTGTTACTGCACTTTGAAAAAGATATTCGTAACTCACATTTCGTTTGTCCGGAAAATCTTCATGAGGCTCATGACAGGTATGTAGAGAAAAGGAGAGTTGAACGAAATAGGTTAGAAGCTAAAGAGAAAAGAAAGCGTGCAATCGAAAATGAAGCAGCGTACAGGGAGTTTATAAGCCGTTTCCTTGAACTATCTATATCAGATGAAGAGTTAGTAATTGAGCCACTTAAAAGTGTTGCAGAATTCATTGCTGAAGGTGACGAGTTACATCATTGCGTGTTTGCTAATAATTACTTTGACAGAGATAATTGCTTAATCCTTTCAGCAAAAATAAACGGGCAAAGAGTTGAGACAATACAGTTTGATCTTAATGAATTACAGGTAGTACAGTCAAGAGGTGCATTCAATAAGAATACAACTTATCATAAGCGGATAGTTGAGTTAGTTAATAAGAATAAGCATGTTATCCATGATCTTAAACATGTAAAACTTGATAAAGCAGTATAATTATGGCAAGACCAATAAAAATGGGGCTTGATTACTTTCCTTTTGATGTTGACATTTTCGAGGATGAAAAAGTAATTCCAATATCAAGTGAGTTTGGCGCAAAAGGTGAATGTATAGTCGTGAGGGTCCTCTGTGCGATATACCGAGAGGGTTATTTCGCAGAGTGTTCTCCGGCTTTCAAATTCAAGATTGCTAAACAAGCCAATGTTCCACATACATTAGTTGATGAAGTTGTAACCGGGTTAGTCAAGTGGGGGTTTTTCGATAAATCCGTGTTTGATTCGTTTGGTGTTCTAACTAGTGCAGGAATACAGAAAAGATGGAAAGAAGCAACGAGAAAAAGAGTGCCGGCAAAAAATCTGCAGTATTGGGTTTTGGATGAAGATAACAAGGATAAAGGCAAAACTAAAGAGTTTCTTCCGGAAGAAACCCCCTTAACTCGGTCGGAAAGTACACAAAAGAAAAGAAAAGAAAAGAAAGGAGATAATATAATATCTACTGACGTAGATATCTCTAAGTCCGAGAAGCAAGCTTCACGTACACAAATCGACTACAAAAAATTGATTGAATTCTTCAATTCTGAAACAAAAGGTGTATTCGGTGAAGTAAGATATCCAATTTCATCTAAACGTCAAGACAGCATTCGTGCACGTATACGTGAGCACGGTAAAGAGGCATTTGTAGAGATGGTTAGAAAAGCTGCTGCAAGTGAATTTTTGAAGGGTAATAACAATCGAGGATTCCAAGCAACATTTGATTGGCTTATCAGGCCAACTAATTTTCAAAAAACAATAGAAGGTAATTATGACAACAGGAATAAAGAAGATAAACGAATTAATACCGATGTCGACAGGCTCAGGCTACTTGCAAGAGAAGCAGAGGAAGCTTTCAGAAGCTGATCTGGTATTGATTGAAAAATACGGCAGTGGGTTGCAATTTGCTGAAACATTTAATCCAGATATGCAACGTATTTGCGCAAAGAATATTGAACGCTCATTTTTAGGTGACGCGCCAACAATTAATGCTCTCTGCAGCGCATACACAGAAAGGCAAATAAGAGTGTGGATAATAGCACAGATAGAGAGTATCAACCAATACACTGGAGTGAAGGATAAAATGGAATTTGAGCAGATGAAAATGTTAGCTGAAGTAATCATTACAGAATTTGGTTATTTAAAAGCTTCTGAATTATTGCTGTTTTTCTTTCAATTTAAGGCTGGTAAATATGGGCAATTATATGGATCCGTTGACCCTTTAAAAATATCAAATGCAATAGTGGAATTCGTTTCATATAGAAAAGAAAAGCTTTTCATATTGAAATCTTACAAAGAGAGGGATGATCGCATAAAAGAAGACATTGAATGGGAACAAAAGTTGGGGCAAAGAAAAAGCGATCGGAAATGAATCTCAATCGCCTTTATTCTTTCTTTTCTAAGATTTGTGGGTGACATCACAAATATATGAAAAACAATTGAATAAATGGCAACAGAAGAAGTAAATAAATATATTCAAAAGAGGTACGACAGATGGCTTGATTATGCTTCTTATCATTGCAGTTGTGCCGGTATTGGTGATGAAGCAATAGATGTCCTGAATGAAGTACTGCTTGATCTGCTACAGAAAGATGATGGAAAGTTACTTGGGATGTTAAATAAAAAGTCAGGGCAATACACTGAGCTTGATTATTTCATATTGCGAATGATAAAACTAAATGCAACATCAAACACAGCTCCCTACAGGCATAAATACAAGCCAATTCCTGTAGATGAAAATGTTAATTACACTCAATTGAACTTCATACCGGACGAAGAGTATGAAGAGATAGATCGACCTCATGAAATACTTCAGAAAACAAGACAAGTGCGAGAGATATTCGATTCATTATCGCTATCTGATTATGCCAGAAAGGTTTTCATTTGGCGTTTCTTCTGTGGAGAGATGTTTCAGGACTGGCCGGGAGAAGAAAAAGAGAAGGAACTTTTCGATGTGTATTACAAAGTTATCAACTTGATTAAAGAGAAATTAACAAAAACAACTCTCTTTTAAGAAAGGCTCTAAAAATTATACAAACCTTATATTTTAAAACAAAAAGTATGTCTGAGATTAAGTTTGACCCTAATAATTACAGGGTTCACAACGATAAAAACAAAAGGATAATTCGCAAAAGTTTAGAGGATTGCGGCGCCGGGCGTTCAGTCCTGGTCGATAAAGACAATATATTAATTGCAGGTAACGGAGTATATGAGCAATCAAAAGAGCTCGGAATTCCTGTACGTGTGATAGAGACAGACGGAAAAGAGTTGGTTGTGGTGAAGCGTACTGACCTTTCCTCAGAAGATGAAAAAAGAAAACTGCTCGCTCTGGCCGACAATCACTCCTCTGACACTTCCATATTTGATATGGATTTAGTGCTTGAAGACTTCTCAGATGATATACTTGAAGATTTTGAATTTGACATAGATGATTTTCACATAACGTCATCTGACATTGATAGCATCTTTTCAGAAGAGCTGCAGCAAAGAGAGCCTAAACCAAAAGAGCAAATGTGTCCGCATTGTGGAAATAATATTTATGAAGAAATTGAAGAAGAAAGTAGTAACTCATAACTCTATAGAGGGATATCACCATTACCCGTATGCACCGAAAGAAGTAGAATTCCTGAAATATCCACATAGGCATTTATTTGATATCAGATGCCAATTCAAAGTGACTGATAGTAATCGCGAAGTAGAAATATTCATACAGCAAGAAGTTATTGATATGATAATTACAAAGCATTTTGGTAAACCTGCTGATTTTGGAGATATGAGTTGCGAGATGATCGGTGAATGGATCCTCAATGAATTTGATAATTGCATTGAAGTTGAAGTATTAGAAGATGGAAAAGGTGGAGCCGTTATACAAAGATAGTTTGAAAGTGCATTTTGCCGGCATGGAAGATATTGCTAAAGCTGCTTGCATGAATGCAGTAGGAGTGCAGTATTATCTTTTTACTTGTTACCAATTTGTTTTATCACGTATGAAAGGTGGCAAATCACGCAAACAATATTATATACCAAAACAATTAGAGGAGTTTGGAAAGCATGTGATCATGGATTCAGGATTATTCACATTGATGTTTGGAGCCGCGAAAGGAAGAAAGGATGAAAAATTCATAACTAAGTGGATGACTGAGCTGGTTGGGTTCGTAAAAGAATCAGGATTCAAAGGTACATGTGTTGAAGTGGATTGTCAAAAAGTATTATCGCCAGAGATAGCATGGAAATTAAGAAGAAAACTTGGTAAAATGCTTCCGGATAACCGAGTAATAAATGTTTTTCACTTAGAGGACGGTAAAAAAGGGCTTGATCGACTAATTGATTATTCAGATTACATAGCATTAAGTGTTCCTGAATTTAGAATTCACAGGCCACGAATTTACAAGAAAGATGTAAAAAGTATTACACGCTATATCAAGAATAAAAAGCCTGCAATCGATATTCATTTACTTGGATGTACAGATAATGAAATGCTTCAAGATAATAGATTTTGCACCAGTGCTGACTCCACCTCATGGAGTGCAATTGTCAGATGGCCGCAAATACCATTAGTCCTAAACGGAAAAAGAATCGTTAAGCACGTTAGCCAGATAAACGATGAAGAGCTTGTAAAAAGATATAGAGATATGATCATGGATATTTCAAAGAAATTCAAAATAAACACATCCGACAAATCGATGATTAATCATGCAAAAGTCTGTTTTGCAGGTGATATGTTTTTGCACGAATATGAATATTTATTAGGACACCAAAAGTAGAAATTATGTATAAAGTTAAAAAGAGACTCGAAGTTTCAGCTGCTCACTCGTTGAAATTGTCTTACGAAAGTAAATGTGAGAATCTTCATGGCCATAACTGGGTAATTGATATCTATTGTAAATCTGAAACTCTAAATGATGACGGAATGGTAATCGATTTTTCATTACTAAAAGACCAGGTTACTAGAATGATGGACCACAAAAACCTGAACGAAGTATTTGAATTCAACACGACCGCAGAGAACCTGGCGAGGTGGATCTGTGATAATGTAAGAAATTGCTACCGTGTGGATGTTCAGGAATCAGAAAACAATATAGCTACATATGAGAAAGATTAACGAAATATTCTACTCAATTCAGGGTGAAGGGTATCACTCAGGCACACCTGCAATATTCATTCGTTTTGCTGGATGTAATTTGAAATGTTCTTTTTGCGATACAAAGCACGATAAATTCACAGAGATGTCTGATAATGAGATTATCGATATAGTTAAAAGTTATCCGGCTAGAATGGTTGTACTTACAGGTGGTGAGCCAGCAATGCAAGTAGACATGCTTTTTGTTCTTGCCTTGCAAGATGCCGGGAAATATGTTTGTATTGAAACAAACGGAACACTTCCAGTCCCAGATGAAATTGATTGGATCACTTGCTCGCCAAAAGCGAACTATCCTTTAAGAGTAAATTTTGATGAACTGAAAATAGTTTTCACCGGAAAGATTGATCTTTCAGAATACGAAAGGCGACAGTACAAAAACATGTACTTGCAGCCATGCTCCGGAGAAAACACTCAAGAAGTAATTGATTATATAAAAGATAAACCATGTTGGAAATTAAGCTTGCAGACCCAAAAAATGATCGAGATACGATAATTACAAAAGAACAGGCCGAACAGCATATTCGCGACCTATTCAGATACATTGGAGAAGACCCTGAAAGAACAGGATTGTTAGGTTCTCCCGAAAGAATTGTAAGAATGTGGAATGAAATATTCAGAGGATATGATCTTTCACAAAAGCCAAAGATAACCACATTCTCAAATGGTGAAGATGGGTTGTTCTATAACGAAATGATTGTCGACACAGGAAGCTTTTACTCAATGTGCGAACATCATTCAATGCCATTCTTTGGGCGCTACTGGTTTTCATATATTCCAGAAACAGATGGGAAAATAATTGGGCTGTCTAAAATTGCCAGAATGGTTGATTATTGTGCTGCAAGACTTCAAGTACAGGAGAGACTTGTTACTGATATTGTAGAAGAGATTAATGAAGCTCTTGGCCCTGGACAACACAGTGTCGCATTACTCTTGAAAGGCGAGCATCTGTGTAAGACTATGAGAGGAGTGAAGAAAAAGGGATATATGACTTCCCAATGCTTGACAGGAGCGTTCAAAAGGATTGAGAGTCAGGCGGAATTCTTCAACTTTGTGAACTCCAATCAATAATTATTAACTTTGTCGGTAAAATTGATTGCCGTCATGAATAATGAAGAAATGTACAAAGAACTAATAGAAAAAAGATTACAAAGAAAGCGTGAACAACTTCAAGAGATAGAAGTCATCATGCAACAGGGAGAAGTAACTGCAATTGAAAAGAAAAATTACGTGGAAACAAAAGCAGTTATTCGTGAACTGGAGAACGTGCTTGATATGGCGGAAACGATGCTGAAATAACAGATCCATACATACCTTAACTATGAGAGCCCTGACAGAAATTTTGGGGCTTTATTGTGATATATGAAATTGAGATGCAAACTATATTTTAAAGAAAAAGCACATGGCCAGATATAGCAAAAAAATAGTCGAAGACATTTGCAATCTTGTTAAATCAGATAGTTACACCATTGCGGAAATATGCAAGATGGTCGGCATCTCTGAACGAACATATTATGACTGGCAATCTAAAAATGCAGAATTTGCAGAAGCTATAAAAAAAGCACAGTATCGATTTAATGAAGATATGCTGGCAGAGTGTAAGAAATCATTAGTCAAATTAATCAAGGGATATACCATTCAGGAAAAGAAAACAGTTACTGCTGATACAGGGAAGAAAGATGAAAACGATAAACCAATAGTGAGGGTGAAAGAGCATTCAGTGGTTGATAAATACTATCCCCCCAGTCTTGGTGCAATTATTCATTTCCAAACAAATCGAGATCCGGACAATTGGAAGAACAGGCAAGACTCAAATGTAACAGCTGATGTATCTATTAAGAGTACACTCGAAAAGATGTCAGACGAAGAGCTGCAAAAAATTGTAGATGGCGATAACGGATAGAGAAATATTACTTCGAAGAGCTGAAGCGGCAATTATACTGCGAAAGCGAGAGGCCCGGGACAATTTCTGGGCTTTTTGCTTGTATATGGATCCGGAGTTCTTCACTAAGCGATCTTTTCTAATTCAGGTTGCTCTGGCATTTATGCGAGTATATCGTTCATTTTGTGACAAAAAGATATACCGCCTTGCTGTGAGTATGCCACCTCGTGCTGGAAAAAGTTACATTTCGTCACTATTCATCGCTTGGATGTTTGGCCATTTCCCTGAACATTCAGTAATGCGCAACTGCTGTTCCGATACTTTGTACAACAAACTCTCATATGATACCAGGAACATTGTTAGAAGCGTTAAGTATCAGGAGATCTTCCCGGAAGCAAAGCTATCAGGAGATAAACAAAACGTAAAAGGATGGAATCTTCAATCAAGTAGACAAGTAGGTTACTTTGGTGCGGGTGTTGGTGGTACTGTAATTGGTTTCGGTGCTTCCATGCTTGCAATGACTGACGACCTTTATAAATCACTTGAAGATGCTTTATCAGACACGAATAATGAAAAGGTTTGGAGCTGGAAGCAAGGTACACATGACAGCCGTATTGAGGGCAATTGCTGTTCAATAGACATTGGCACCAGATGGAGTGAAACGGACGTTCTGGGACGCCTGGAGTCGTCAGGGAAGTACAATGAAATCATTCGTATAGCTGCACTTGATGAAAACGATGAATCGTTTTGCGAAGATGTGCATACCACTGAATATTATCATGAAATACGCAATGATTTAGATGAATCGATTTGGGAGGCTGAGTACATGCAGAACCCAATTGAAGCAAAAGGATTATTGTTCCCTAAATCAGAGCTTCAACGCTTCAGGAAAGAACATATTAAAGATCGTAAGCCCGATGGTACAATTGGCGCATGTGATGTGGCAGATCAAGGAGATGATGACTTCTCAGCACCATTTGGTGACATCTTTGGCGATAAGGTATTCATCAAAGAAGTTGTGTTTACTAAAGATCCAGTCGAAGTTACAGAGCCTAGAATCACTCAAGCTATCATTGATACCGGTTGTGATAAAATACGCATAGAATCTAATAACGGTGGTCGCATCTTTGGCAATAGTATAAGGAAGAATGTAAATGCCAAAAAGCATAAATGTGAAATTCAAACTAAACCTACTACTAAAAACAAGGAGACACGCATTTTAATGAAATCAGGTTGGATCAAAAAACATTGCGTCTTCCTTGATGAAAAAGACATTATAAAAGGTTCTGACTACGATAGATTCATGAAATCACTCACCTCTTACAAAAAAGAGGGCGGGAACAAGCATGATGATGCACCTGACTCGTTAACGATACTTGCTGAATACATTGACGATATTGGCTTACGCAAAGCAATGAATAAGAAAACAGTTGATAGGAGAGTGGTAGTTTAGTTTGTTCAAAACATAAGTCCAACGATATAAATCAGAAGTAATAAAAATGCTACAACAATAATTGTAATCTTTGACCAATAGATATACCATGCTCGTTCTGCTAATTTATTATCTGCAGTAAAATTATTCCTTTCGTACTTATTTTCATTATCTTCTTCATTATCTTTTTCCAATTTTCGAAAATGTTTATACCAGGTGATTGTTTGGTATAAATAGTGCGATATATCAAATATTTGAAATAAGACAAGTAGCGCTAATACCCATATCAATAATGGAGGTATAAAACCAGTTTTAAACCCATCCAAGCCGCCAATCAATATCCACACAACACCAAATCCCATATATGCGAGGTTTCTGGTTATTTCACTCAATTTACCTGAATAAAATTCATATTCTTTTTTATAGTCCTCTATTCTCATCCTTTTTTATCTCTTGGACCTGTACCGATTGTGCTTTTCTGTCTACTATTATCACCACTATCTCTTCTTTCCACTGGTCTAGGTGGTGTTGGTCTAGTTGGTGTTTTACCAGATTGCTGATTACTCCCCTTCTTTTCGCTCATGGATATATAAAATAAATAATTAATGAAATATTAAGTAAAAAGCAAATATAGCTAAAAACCTCACTCCCTTTATATTTTAAAGTAAAAATATATGGGAGTCATCAACAAAGGTGGTGCTTTATACTTTGCTTCTGGAATCGATAACTCAGGGATGTATCGAGATGCCGACGAGACAAAACGTATAGTTGGCGGTATCACAGATCAGGTTAAAAGGGCCGGTATGGTGATTGGTGCTGTATTCGGCGCTCAGACACTAGCTCAATTCACACGACAGATAGTTGATGTAAGAGGTGAAATGCAGATGCTTGAGAAGTCCTTTGAAGTGCTTCTAGGGGGAAGTAGTGGTGTTGCTGCTTTCATGAAAGAACTCAAGCAGTTTGCGGTAGAAAGTCCTCTATCAATGACAGGTGTTGCAAATGCAGCTCAAATGTTATCAGCATTTGGAGTTGAAGCAGAAAGTCTGATACCTGTTATTAAACAATTAGGTGATATATCAATGGGCAATGAGGAGAAATTTCGCTCACTTGCTCTTGCATATTCACAGATGACTTCAGCGGGAAAAGTCTTATCTCAAGATTTAAGACAAATGGCTACTGCAGGTTTCAATCCACTTGGCGAGATTGCTCGCGCTACAGGTAAATCTATTCAGGAGGTTACAGAGGATATGGATAAAGGCAAGATCAGCGTTGATATGGTCGCTAATGCCTTTAAGAGTGCCACATCTGAAGGTGGTAAGTTCTACGGGATGACCCAAAAGCAAGCAGAAGGGATCAAAGGACTACAGGCGCAAATCGAGGGAGCTGCTCAAGAGATGTTCAATGATCTCGGTAAGATGTCAGAGGGGTTTATTACCGGAACCTATAAAGCAACTATATCACTTATTGAAAATTACGAAAAGATTGGTCGGGCATTAGGTGCAATCATAACAACTTATGGCGCTTATCGTGCTGCAGTGGTTGCTGTGACAGTTGCTGAAAGCGGTTGGACAATTGCCAGTATGGCAAAGTACAAATGGCTTGTAATGATAGAAAAAGCGCAGAAGCTTCTCAATGCTACAATGTTGAAAAACCCATATGTAGCCCTAACAGTCGCTGTAGTTGGGTTGGTTACTATTCTGGCTGCATTAAGCGATAAAACCACTCTTGCTGAAAAAGCACAAAAGAAACTAAACGATACACTTGAAGAAGCAAAGAACAGGAAAGAGGCTCTGAAAACCAAAGGGAATGAGCTCATCTCTGTATTAAATAGTGAAACTGCTACTGTGTATCAGCAGATAAAAGCATATAGAGAGTTAATTGCATTGCTGCCCGAGCTTAAAGGTAAATCACTTGAAGATATCAAGTCAATGGATCCTACAGAACTCGGCAAAATGATTTCTACTCAATCGGATCAGGCAGAAATCGATGCTATACAAAAGCAGTATGATGAACGCATCAAAAACATTGAGGGATATCGTAAGAAGATCAAAGAACTTCAGAAGTCAGGCGGTGATGATGCTTCTATATCATATTACCGTGAACAGCTAGGAATAGCAATTAATGAAACAAAATTACTCAAAGCTCAACTTGATGAAATAGCAAATTTGCAGAAAGAAGCCTTTTATCAGGAAAACCCGGAGCAAAAAAGAAAGGACTTGCAATCTCAGCGTGTCGCTCTACTGCAGAAAGAGACCGAATTGCTTGAAAGAATTAAATCAGCAGGCGATAATGATTTAGCAAGCGCAAACGATCGCATTGCATTGAAGGCGATAAAGAGTCAGCTAGAAGCAAATAAAACCGCTCTGGAGTCTATAAATACGGTAACCGATCAGGCTATCATCAAAAATAAAGAGTACTGGAAAAGTGTACTTGATGAAGCGACTTCTGCACGTGATAAATTAGATGTTGGTGATGTAGGTTCGGGGGAGTGGAAAAGGCTCACAGGACTTATCGAAGTAGCAACAAAACAACTAGAGAACTATTCAACCAGGCTCAAAGAGGTAAAAGAGGGGAGCAAAAGTCTTGCACCTCGTGATGTTGGAACTGTTTCAGGAGTTGGAGCAAGCATTATAGAAAGCTTTTTATCTTCAGAGGATATAGAGTCTGTTACAACCAAACAAATAGGGGAGTTCTCAGAGGCTATAAAAGAAAAACTATCGAGCGTAGATCTTCAGGGAGTGGATATATTCGACATCCTAACCAGTGAACTATGGAATAAAGCGTTCAGTAACCTCGATAAGATGGCGGTTGATGATATGATTGACCTAATTCATCAACTTGAATTGCACTGGAATAAATTAAAACTTGACCCTGCTGAATTAGCTGCACTACGAGAACGAATCGAAAAGATTACTGATGAAATAGGCAACAAAAACCCATTCAAGGGTCTTTCTGAAGCTATCAGGAAATTCAAGAGTGGTGATGGAGATTTCAAGGATATTGCTAAGAATGCAGGAGCTTCACTAGATCAGGTAGGTAGCATATTCAACTCTATCACTGATGGTCTTGCCAAAATGGGAGCTGCCGGTGATGAAGAAACGCAGAAGATGCTGAAAGGTATCGGCGACATGATTGGTGGTGCTGCCACTCTTGCTAAAGGTATTGCTTCTGGTAACCCGGCTGAAATAATAGCAGGTGGAGTTCAGTTGTTGACTGCCGCAATAGATGTATTCGATAAGAAATCACGTGATGCCAATAGGACTATTAAAAAGAATCAGGAAAGCGTTGAAAGACTAAAAAAAGCATACGAGAAACTCGAAAGAGCGATCACAAAAACCTACTCTACGAAAGCAGCTGCATTACTTGAGGATGAACAGCGTAATCTCGAGCAACAGAGAAGGCTGATTCAGGATAATATCCGGGCAGAGCAGAGCAAGAAAAAACCTGATAATAATGCCATAAAAGAGTGGAAGAATCTACTCAATGATATCAACGTCCGTATTGAAGAGAATAAAGACAGAATTGTTGAATCTCTTGCCGGTACTGATGTCATGTCAGCTATTGATGAGTTCGCACAGGCTTATGCAGATGCTTGGGCATCCGGTGAGAGTGCAGCGAAGAAATCGGCGGAAGTGGTTAAAGGTATTCTACGTGGCGCTCTTATCAACTACATGAAGGGTCAATTGCAGCCCGAGGTTGATGCTCTGATGAAGAAGATAGCAGACTCAATGAGGGATGGACGTGTAGATTCTGCAGAACAGCGTGCCATTGATGCACTTGTTGCTACACTTGACAGGAAAGCCGCTCAGTATGAAAATGCACTATCGCCATATTTGAACGATGCAAATAAAGACAGAACAGGTGTTACCGGTGAACTGCAAGCACAGATGACTGAGGGTACCGGCTCACAATTAGTAGGCTTGTGGAATATGACTGCTATGGACACCCGGGAGATCAAGGACCATCTGAAGAATAATCCATTTCCAAATGTGAGCAAAGATCTTTATGCAATTCAAAATGAATTGGTAGAAATAAAACAAAATACCCGAGAGACTGCAGATAATACAGAAGGGATAAAAGAGCAGTTCGATGAGATGAATGAAAAGCTTGAAAATATTGAAAAGAATACAAAACAAAATAACAGTAGAGGATAATGATACAAGTAGAAGAATTAGTAAAACAGGCAAAGCGATTGAAAGGATGCAAAAAAGGAGTTGAACAACTGAAGAATAGTAAAACGATACAGGAGTTAATTAACTGCCTGTATGATAATATTGATTATTGTATAGTTAAAAGGTTTCCAAGTAAGGAAGATCTTCTTCAGATTGATGCAAATATCAGACGTGCATCAGGAGTATTCGTTGACGATCACGTGACAATTGATAACCCAAAGAGGTTATTTTTAATTGATAGCAAAGTTGATGTAAGATTTAACAGCTACAATGTTTGTCGTGCTTATGTGACAGGAAATTCAGAGCTGAATATCAATTCATCAGGTCGTGCAATCACTATGATCGATGCGCTTGGTGATAGCAAGGTTAAAGCGATAGTTAACGAACCGTCACAGGTAAGTGTCTATTTGTATGGAAATGCAAAAAGCGAGGGAGCTTCAAAAACTACTGTAAAAGATCAAGAAACTTATGAATTATAAGCTTGATGGCATACCAATATCGAATTATGGGGCAAAGCCTTTAAGAACAGATCAGGCTTTTGCACTGCATGGGATGTTCGATCTTCCAAAACGAGTTGGTAAGACAGAGCACAACTGGGGAACATCTATAGAGCCATTTGTTCATGCTGAAGATATCCAGCTGGATGGTCGAAACATGGCATTGCATGTAGCTTTAAAAAAAGCGCAATTGGATAACTTCCTAAATGCATGCATCGAGTGCACTACGCTGTCTACTTCGTTTGATACGTTCAATGTCGTTTGTCGAGATGAAATTAGAGTTGATCGATTCGGTGATGAATGGCGTATCGTGGAAGTTCCTTTTTGGCAAAATGATTATCAGTTGAAATCACTTACTGTATTACCATCCGGAAATGGTGAGTTCATGATAGATGATTTCAATCTTATAGTCGATTTAGGGGTGTTTATTACAACTATCAATAGGTTGGAAGGAGTGGCAAAATCAATTGAAGTTCAGACCACAGAATATTATCAGCGATCCTCCTACAGAAGCACTCGAAATGTTGACTTGTCAGGTGTAATCAAGGGTAGTGATACTGGCGATCTCTACGCAAAGGCTTGTCAGTTTCACTCATTGTTGATGAGACCAGGTTTAAACGAGTTAGTATTACCGAACAAAACGCTTGTTGTATATTTTAAAAGCGGATTGACAGCAACAGCTTTCAAGGAAAATATTTTACAATTCAATTTAACAGCAACTGTAGTGTGATAAAAGTATATCGAAATATAGCCGAAATAGAGCAAATCTCAAGCAAGAATGCAGTTCATCACTCAGCCATTATGGGGCTTGATGAAGTCCGTATTTCTGTTGTAACTGATAGGGTGATTGATATCGAGGAGGGTGATTATATTATTCATAACGATATCAGATACGTTCTTAATCGTGATGCCGAATATGAAATAAGAGGTGATGTAAACTACAGTTATGATCTAATCTTTGAACATCCGCAATATAGGTTAATTGACAAGCTTCTTGCAAATGGATTGACAGGACAAACATCATTCACTCTTACCGGTAAGCTTGCAGACTTTGTAAATCTTCTTGTAAGCTGCGTAAATGTTGCAACTAACCCTCATGGAGTAGATGATGGATGGATAACAGGAGATATAATTGATACCGAATACAAAAATCTGACAATAGAAGATCTCAACTGCAGGGAAGCATTGAAGTTTTTCGCAAAAGAGTTTGATGTTGAATATTACTTCTCCGGAGATGGAAAAACAATAAACTTCGCAGAAAGATTTGAGAGGACTACTTCTTTAGTATTTGAGCAAGGTAAAGGTCTTGGTTTATATAAAATTCAGCAGCAAAATATAGATAAAGAGGATACAGTTACACGTGTGTACGTTCGAGGTGGTAACAAGAATGTTCCTATTGCCTATGCTGATGAAGAAGGCTATTTAAAGTTACCTGAAAACTATCTTGAAAACTTCACAGAACATAGTAAGGTCGTTGAACGAAAAATGAAGTTTGAGGAAGAGTTTCCTCACTTTTTAGGATCCGTTTCAACAGTGTCAGGAGAAAACAACAGCATACTTACTTGCCCGGCAATAGATTTCGATGTTTCAGCAATAGCTGTAGGTGATACTGCAAGGATAAATTTCCTCACTGGTGACATGATGGGAAATTCATTCGAATTCTCATGGGACAATTCTCTTAAGCAGATCACTCTTATTGATAAAGAGGATGAAACAGCACTTCCTGATGCAGACGGAGTAAAACCCACTATTCCATCTTTGGCCAAAAAGGCAAAAGTCGGGGATACATTCAATTTTACAGGCGTAATGATGCCTGTATCGTACGTCAATACATCTATTACAAGACTACGTGCAAAGGGTAATAAATGGCTTGATTTCTACTCGAAGAAAAGAGTGAAATTCTCTCTTGACATTGATCATAGGTGGATGAGAGATAAGAATAATCTTAAAGTGGGTGATTTGGTTGTTATTTCTATCCCTCAAAGATCTTTTTCTCAGGTTATTCGTATTACACAGTTAGAGTCTAATCTTAATACAGGCGCTATTTCTGCTACTGTATCGAATTATCTTCAAGACAGCTGGGAAAGGTACGATGAATATCAAACAAATCTAAAACAAAGAGAAATATTAGGCTTCCAAACCAATATTACGATCGTCAACGGTGTGATGTACCGTGATAGAGGGCTTTGGAGCGCTGAAACAGCAGTTGTAAAGCCATATCTGAGGACCTCGCAGCAGGTAGATGATGTTTGGCACATAGGGTGTAAATGGAGATGTCAGGTAAATAAAACAACTACTCCTCCATCATTTACAACTGATCACTGGCTATTTCTGGAGGGGAGATCAGATATCAGAATGGAATTTGATAGTTCTAACGGATTTTCATTCTTTGCCGGAAATGTCAATACAGTTATAACTCCGATAGTTTTTATCGGGAATGCTAACGTAAGCACAGAAATTCCGGATAATCAGTGGCAATGGAGGCGGGAAAGCGGTGATATTGTTTCGGATAACGTATGGAACACTCAAAGAGGTGTCGGACGAGTTCTTGAATTGACAAACGAGGATGTGGGCACAATGTGGAGCAAAACCAACCCTGTCAGGTTCATTTGTACAGCATTGTTTCCCAGAACAGAATTAACTACAATTACAGATTATCTCGAAATATGAAATTACAAGGGCATAAAATACCGGTAAATTATAATCCTCTCAACGTATCAGGGTCGTTGATAATTACAGGAGGTAGTGCTGTTCAGTTTTGGGATGGTACAAGCTATTTTCCGAACAGATCAGGCGTGCCTTCATCGCCGATACTGCTAACACACAACGTGTCGGCAACTGATCCTGATAAAGGTGCTGTTTCAATTGCGTACACAACAAAGTTCTATGAAAATGATGTATTGATAATTTCTTCAACTCCCGGATATACGATTGATGCAAATACATTGTTGGTATCAAAAAATATCCCGGCTGGATCGATGGTAGTTATAAAGGCTGTATCGCAATTTATAGACGAAGTCTCAGGGAAAGTGTACGAACGTCAGGATACAGAGACGTTACGAACGATTGTTAAAGCAGAAGCAAAATATCAGCTAAATCTCTCTCAAAGAGGGGTAGTGTACTTTGATGGTTATCGAAACCCAAATGTGACTACAACGGTTGTAGCAGAGTTGAAAAAAGGAACTGCAGTTGTGACAGATTTAACAGGAAAAACAATCAAATGGCTCAATGCTGATGATTTGGATGCTCTCGAAAATGAATTATACGCAGATACTGTTTCTCCAGATGGAAAAACATTGACAGTTGATAAAACATACATAGATCATGAGTTGATTAAGTGCGAGGTTTGGGAGGGTAGTGAATTGATAGCATCTGACACAGTTACATTCGTCAGAAAATTTAATAACATAAAAACAGATGTGCGAATACCTGAAGTGCCTCTTCAGCCTGGAGTGACAACGCTTAATTGCTCTATCCGCATATTTGATCAGCTTGGGAACATCGACAATCCAGATAGTGTATTCTTAATTAACTGGATAGTCAGTGAAGCAGGTGTAGAGCGTGAAATTGGTGTAGGTGCATCTATTCAGGTGCCTATCTCGAGCATTAATTTGAAAGCAGCTAATTTGATGATTTACCCGGACGTGAAGAGAAGAGAAGCTTTTGCAGCTTTGACAACGGATGATATAGACGAATTAATAACCGATGACCTGGACAATGTTCTCGTCGTTGAAACATATTCATTATGACAGAAAAATATTATAAAATAAGCAAGGAGAATGCACTTCGTGCAGGACTGAATGAAAAACTGAGAGCAGTTGATGGCGATGATCTTCTACTGAGTGAAAAGGATATCAGAAATATTACTCTGACGCCTGATGAAATTGCATCTGCGTTGGGTGGTAGTTTGTATGTTGAACCCGAAAAAACAGTTGAATAATGGCAAATCCAGTAGTAGTTTCAGGGGGAACGCAAATAAATCTCCTGGTGAATGGTGATACGCTTAATACAGTTCTAAATGCAACTGCACCGCTTTATCAGACATTCAAAAAGGGCTCTAGCGATATGTCGCCAAATTGGGCAACCATGCCAGATGCAAACAGACCGATCATATTTCCACGCATCTACAGCACCATGAATGCTGTAGAAATAACTGACATTACAAGTGTATCATGGAAATACAACGGAGTGGCTATGGCGTTTGATGGAAGCGGTATTGCAACTGCTCCGACCATTGCAGCCGGGAAAGTGCAGAAAGTCACATATATGGGTAAAGAGTCTCTAAAGATGATTGGTAACATTGCTAGTGACAGCAATAATGATTCTGATATAGTCACCTATTCCGGAATAGTTTTCGCATCAGGGCAGTCGATTGCTGTATCTGCGGAGATCACTATTCTTGTAGAAGAAGCTGCAAATAACCTGTATCGCTTGTTCTTGTCGCTTGACGATGATGTTGTAAGCGGTAATGAAACAGGATTATTGATTGAGGCGCAGTTGTTCAATGATGGTGCCGTAGTTGCTCCTGCCGGCGTGCAATATGAGTTTGTTGATTTTGCTACTCAGGCTGTCTTACGTGCAAAAGGCGGTCCTACTTACACTATTCCAAGATCTGCAATAAATAGTGAGCTATTGATACAGTGCAAGGCTTATGTGAATGATGTAGTTGTGGCACATGAGCAACGTCAGGTATGGGATTCAACAGATACATACGTAGTCCTGTGTGATCAGGGGGAAAGACCAATGCAGCGTTCAAATCAAACTGTTGTTTATACCTATTCTGTAAGCAACGTCAGAACTAATACTATAGTCACAGGAAAGGTCTTCACGTTTAAGGTATTAAATCTCAGAACAGGTGCAGACATCAGCTCTGAATTCACTAAAACAAGCACTTCTGTGACCGTTACAGGGACTCAAATAAAAACACATCAGTCTATTTATATAGACGCACAAACTGTAGTGTAATGATAGTATCTGGAGGAACATTTATCAATCTAGCCGATGTAGTTGAATCGCTGGTTATCTGGTATTACAGATCTACTTCTGTAACCGAAAGGGTTGGGGGTTCTTGGTCGATAAGTAAGCCTGCTTATGCGGAAAATACGTACTTGTGGACAAAAAATGTGACGACTTATGTTGATGGATCTACGACCGAAACAGCCCCAATTCTTGATCCTGACTGGCATAAAATTTTAGCCATAACCGATAAATTCGGCACCGATATTACGGGAGCATTAATCAGTACTGTGATGGTGCTGCTAAGAGAAGTAAACAGCCAAGCTAATACGGCTGGATTATCAGGCATTCAAGGAGCATTACTTGATCAACCCTCATATTGGTCAGGTGGAACGCACATACAAGCACAGGCATTCGTTCCTTTCGTCAAAAAATTGGAAAATGAACAATCAACGACTTTAGCTGAGTATAATAATCTCCCATCCGTTGTAATTTTGCATAATGGTGCTGCAAAAATCGGACATTTTATAGTTCTAACGTCAGGGGAGATACTAATTATTGATAAGAACACTGGTGCTATTAAACTTAAGTTCAGCACATCAGATTTGCCGGCAATTGCCGATCTTATTGCTGGAACTAATTCAAGTGGTAGCACACCAATTGGGGCGGGTGTAGCTACAAATTCAAGTAGTCAGGTAGTTTCAGGGAGTACCCAAATTTCTAAAAACGGAGCAACAGCAACATTCAATGGCACCTACATCTCGATCAACGCAACCGGCAAGGTACAAACAAACGGAATGGCATCTTTTGCTGAGGCAGTATTGTATGCAAGAAAGGATGGCGTACGACTTCAAAGATTAGCTACATCAATAGTTTATTTTACAAGCGGAGTATATGAAGAAAGATATGAAGAAAGACTACCAGTACCCTTTAATTTCATAACAGATGCTGGCTTGTATACATTTGAATTGGTTGTGCATACTGAGGGGCTTGTGTCAAGCACAACAGCTATCACAAGTTCAACAAATTTTAGCTGGAAGCATACAGTTGCTGGCGTCAAGCAACAGCTGTACGCCAAAGACGGAATGATGTTCTTCTATTCGAACCGACACTTCTATTTCAATGAATTAACAGGACTTGACGTCAAAGAATCGGCGTACAATAAGTTTGAAATGCCTGGAGTGTTGGCAGCAGGGAGTGTTGATGCTACAGGGGTTCAAACAAATGTTTGGGGGGCAAAATCAAGTCCTGCTGGAGCTGGAGCTATTTCAGGTGGAAGGAGTGTGCCTCTAGCAAATATGAAACACAGTAATTACGTGGTGCAGATAACGCCTCATACTGCAACCACATTTCGAGTTGGAACAAAAACAGCTAGCTCATTTCAGGCAATTGGCACAGGTGGGTTTGACTATGTAGTTATCGGAAACAACTATTAAAAAAGTCGGACGTTTGCCCGACTTAAAAAAGTTCTTTTAAATGTTGTTCTATTCTATTGGAAGAAATGTAAATGCTTCGTTGAAAAGTCTATACACTTCGGTATAGTTTTCGTCTTCGTAGGCTTGTTCTATGAGAGGTCTTGCAGTATTAATTACAACATCAGGAATATAAGCAAGAGTATCAGATTTATTTGTATTATCTACCTTAACAATATATACATCAAATGCATTGGTAAAAGTCTGATAATACTCACCATCGGTAGAAATTACATGATACCCGTACATTTTCAGAGCAGGCGTTTCGTAATCTTTTTGAGCAGCATCAAAACCATACATGGCTATTTTTGGCACTTCCTCATACTGCCCTGCAAAATGATGAGTTTTAAAATGTATTGTAGTAGCTTGCTCAACAATTTCAAGCGCAGTTAATCCGCTCACAGTAGAACGCAATTGAACACCCTTAGCAGGTCGAATAGTTATCATAGCATTGGGATCAAGTTGCCCCTTGCTTACATCTTCTGGTTCGCAAGCAAATGCGAAAAACAAAACTGAAAGGATAAATAATAATTTTTTCATCATGTTAAAAATTTTAGCAATTGATACAAAAGTAAATTAAATAAAAGAGGAAATCAACCTAATTTGAAATAAGATATAAAAATACTCGTGGGAAGGTATATTTTAAGAAGAGAGCTTAAAAAACATATTATATAGCTCATAAACAATAATTAATTAAATAAACTAAATAAATAAATTGTTAAATCCCGATTAATTAATCGGACAAAAAAAGA
>ENA-UOOM01000957-UOOM01000957.1-fermentation-metagenome-genome-assembly--contig:-NODE-957-length-30133-cov-21.386861_pt1 | contig 30133 bp, 29 predicted proteins | sample MGYA00245781_ERZ724031 | MGnify/ENA primary metagenome ERZ724031 (study PRJEB28704, sample SAMN03018317) | fermentation metagenome | biome: anthropogenic terrestrial biome; feature: soil; material... | reverse complement strand
TTTAGTATGAACAATTACGAAACCGTTTTCATTTTGACTCCCGTTTTGTCTGATGCACAGATGAAGGAAGCGGTTGAAAAATTCAAGAACCTCCTCACAGAGCAGGGGTCTGAAATTGTAAACGAAGAAAACTGGGGATTACGTAAGCTGGCTTACCCCATCGACAAAAAAACAACCGGCTTTTACACTTTCTTGGAATTTAAAGCCGATCCGTCAGTGGTTGACAGATTGGAAGTTAACTTCCGTCGCGACGAGCGCGTAATTCGTTTCTTAACCATCAAGCAAGATCATTTTGCGTTTGAGTATGCTGAAAAGAGAAGAAACAACAAAGGCGGAAAAAAGCAAGAAGCTCGCACTCAGGAACCGGCAAAAGCAGGCGCTAAAGCTGAAAAAGAAGTTGAATTAGAAGAAAAGGAGGACTAACAAGATGGCTAAACAATCAGAAATCAGATATTTGACTCCCGTATCGGTAGATGTTAAAAAGAAAAAATATTGCCGTTTCAAAAAGAACGGTATTAAGTATATCGATTATAAAGATCCCGATTTTTTGAAAAAGTTCCTCAACGAGCAAGGAAAAATTCTTCCGCGCAGAATCACAGGAACATCGCTTAAGTTTCAACGTCGTATTGCGCAAGCAGTTAAGAGAGCTCGTCATATAGCTTTGCTTCCATACGTAACCGATTTAATGAAATAAAAAGGAGGAAAAAACATGGAAGTAATTTTAAGAGAAGATGTAGCGAATTTGGGCTACAAAGACGATATAGTAAACGTGAAAAAGGGGTATGCCCGCAATTACCTTATTCCGCAAGGAAAAGCAATAATTGCAACCGATTCTTCGAAAAAAGTATTGGCTGAAAACCTGAAACAGCGCGCTCATAAAATTGAACAAATCAGAGCCGAAGCACAAGCATTGGCCGACAAAATGGAAGGTGTTTCACTTACTATTGGCGCAAAAACCAGCTCCACAGGAACAATTTTCGGATCGGTTACCAACATTCAACTTGCTGATGCCTTAAAAGAAAAAGGCTTTGAGGTAGATAGAAAACTTATCGTTATCAAAGATCAGGTAAAAGAAGTAGGAAGCTACACAGCCGTTGCTAAACTTCATAAAGAAGTATCGGTTGAAATTCCTTTTGAGGTTATTGCTGAGTAAAAAAACGGACAAAATACACTAAAAACCGACAAAGTAAACTTTCGTCGGTTTTTTTTATTATATTTGCGCCTCATATAATGTAATTATTTTATAATCAGCGCAACAATCTACTACAATGGATCTTTTTGAAAAACATATTCATTGTTTCAGTAAACAATTAATTCTATTAACAGGAATAACTTGTTTAATTTGGCTCTTGGTGATTGTTTCGTGCGATAAAATTCAAAATACCCCCGAAGAAAACACCTCTTTTAAAGAAGATTTAGAAAAAAAAGTTTTTTCCCGAAACTTTTCTGCCGATTCCATATTGTACCTTTTAGATAGCTACGTTGAGTCAAAAAATAATTCCGCTATTTACATTACAAGTAGTGAGCTGGGAAATCGTTATCGAGCAATGTCTGATTTTTCAAAAGCAATCGATTATCACCAGCAATCATTAAATGCCGCACTCCTCCTAAAAGACACTATTTATATTGCACAAGCATACAATAATATTGGAACTGACCTGAGAAGAATTGGTGTTCTTCCTGAAGCATCTGATTATCACTATCAGGCTCTTCAAATAACTGAAAGATTCCACGATACAAATGACGAGGTTAACCAAAAAAACAGGGTAATGGCATTGAATGGCATTGGGAACATTGCTCTTTCGTTAAACGATTTTGATGAAGCAGAAAGTAAATTTCGCGAAGCACTGAAAGGAGAAGTCACTATTAGCAGTGATCTTGGACAAGCTATTAACTATGCAAACCTTGGGGCCATTTTCCAAATGAGGAAACAGTACGATTCAGCCTTCTATTATTTTGACCTTTCTATGATTAAAAACCAAATGATCGGTTCTAAGTTAGGAATCGGACTCTGCCACACACATTTTGGAGAGATATTTGAAGATCAAAATGAATATCTCAAAGCAGAGTCAGAATTTCGGACTGCTTATTCCGTAATGGATGGAATGGACGACAGATGGCACTGGCTCGAAGCCTGTTTGGCAGTTTCACGTATTAATATAAAATTGAATAATTTTGGCGAAGCTCTTAAGTATCTCGTACGAGCAAAAGATACCGCTGAAGAGATAAGATCACCTGAACATTTATCGGAGGTTTATGCCTTGTACGAGATGTACTACAGCCGAATCGGACAATATAAAAATGCCCTTGAAAACAATAAACTAAGTGTGATGTATCAGGATAGCATTCTAAATATTCAAAAAAACAATCAGGTTACAGATGTTCGGATTAATTACGAACGGGAAAAAAACTTGAAGTTTATTGATCAGCTAAACAGGGAGAAAGAATCACAGGCACGCGAAACAAGAATTATACTTACCTCTTCCGCTGTGGCATTAATGCTGTTGATATCTTTGTTAGTTACTGTGTGGTATGCATTTTTGCAACGTACTAAGAAAAATAAAACACTTCGTGAAATAGATAAAGTTAAGTCAAATTTCTTTACAAACATCACGCACGAATTCCGAACACCACTTACAATTATCTTAGGCCATAGCCGACAATTACAGAAAAAACCCAATATTATTTTCGAAGAAAGAAAATATTATCTCTCAGCCATCGAAAAACAAGGCGAGCAAATGCTTAATCTTGTTAATCAGTTACTCGATATTGCCAAGATAAATACCGGAATGGATAAACCAGTATGGAAAAACGGTAATATTGTAACTTTCATCGGGACATTGATTGACAGGTATCGTTTGTTTGCCAACGATAAGAATATTTTTATCTCTTTCAATCCTCAAGAATCAGTCATTGAAATGGATTTTGTACCAAATTACATAACTGATATTTTTCAAAATTTACTTTCCAATGCTATAAAGTACACTTTAAATCACGGCATGGTGAATGTTTATATCACGAGTGATCACAAGGATGTAAAGCTAAAAGTATCAGATAACGGGGCAGGAATAAATGAAGAAGATATTGAAAGAATTTTCGATTTATTTTATCAGGCTCCTCAAAGCGATAAACAAGGCAGTGGTATAGGACTGGCTTTTACGAAACAATTGGTTGAGCGAATGCATGGAACAATAGAAGTAAAAAGTCAGATTAACAGAGGTTCTGAATTTACAGTAACACTTCCCATAAAAACAAGTGAAAAGATAAATATTGAGAAATGGGAACCGGGTAGCGACTCACCGTATAATTCGAGAACCTCATCAGATTGGAAATTTGAACCCGAAGCATTCATCTTAAATGAAGATGAGTTCACACAAGTTGAGGGTAAGCCAGTCATCCTAGTAGTTGAAGATAATATTGATGTACAATTCTACATTCAATCACTGTTAAAAGACGATTACAACGTAATAACTGCTAGTGACGGAGTTGATGGTATGGAAAAAGCTCTCAAATTTATACCTGACATCATAATAACCGATGCTATGATGCCACGAAAAGATGGACTAACCTTCTGCAAAGAAGTAAAAGCCTCAACCATCTTAAATCATATTCCAGTTGTTATGATAACCGCAAGAACAACTTCCGAAGATATGATAACCGGACTTAAATGTGGAGCGGATGCCTATATTAAAAAACCTTTTCAGGCAGAGGAACTTTTAATCAGAATCTCCAATCTCCTCGATTTAATTAAAGTAATGAAAATTAAATATATGAAAGCTATCCTGGAGGAAGATTCGAAGGAACCTACTGACGCGAATATGATTTTTCTTCAGAATGTGACAAACCTGATTTTTAAAAGGATATCCAATCCTAGCCTGGGCCCCCAACAAATAGCCAACTCACTCAACATCAGCCCATCACAGCTTAACCGGAAGATAAATGCAGTATCAGGATTCTCTTCTTCTGCTTATATCCTTCATGTGAAAATTGATCATTCAAAGAAATTACTTGCCAAACGTGACAAAAATATAGGAGAGGTGGCAGAGGCATGCGGCTTCCTTGATGTTGCGTATTTTTCCCGTACATTCAAAAAAGTAACCGGAGTTACACCAACAGCGTTTAGAAATCTCCCCGAATAAGATTTGTTTATTTTCGAGTACTCAAAGATCTAAATATGTGCTATTTAAATATTAGCTCATGCTCGTGTAGTACAAATTACAAACCGTCGATACTCATTTTGTGCCAATTTTTGTTCAATTTGTCCTATTTATTTTTTTTAACCTTAACTAATTTTGCCGACAATGATCAACAAGTTGTAAGACTTATCTCTCGATCGTGAACAAATTCTATTATTTTTAAAAAATTAATGCGCTATGAAAACTTTAAAATCTGTCTTGGAACAAGACTACAGTAAGAAAACAAAAAGTGAACTGATTGAAATGTTATCCGGTTTGGAGGATGCGTTAACACCATCTGTGTATGAGCAGATAAGCGGAATCGCCCCATCGGAACTGCAGAGCCTTACCAAAAAGGACATTTTAGACATTATTGACAACTTTAAAACCGGATATGAACCTAAATGGGAGAGTTCGGTTGCAAAAGCTTCTGCTGATGTTATAAAGCTAATTTTTGGACAAATGGCCGAAGATGACAAAATTTTTGCTACCTCAGATGCTGCCAGTGCAGATTTCGCCGCCGAGTTAGGCAGTATAGATTTTGCGACAATTATCGGAGGCCCGTTAGATGCTTGTGTAAAAGCACAATCGAATGCTTCAATAAGTACCGTGAGCTTTATTAACGAAGTTGGGTTTGAAACGGATACAACCGGTACCAAGAAACTGAGAATGGCAGAGTTTAAGTATAAGAAAAACGTGCCGAATCCTGAATATGATCCTGCGAATCCTGCCGGCAAACCTGCTACAATTCAGCAAGATGCAGAAATAAACGTGCCATTTATCGCTTTACTCAATGTGCCAAGTTTCAGAATAGAATCTTGTGAAGTGGATTTCAACGTGAAGCTTAATTCCACCTATACTAAAAACGTCAGCAGCGAATTTGGCATCAATGCCGGAGTTTCAGGCGGCTGGGGCCCTGTTAAGTTCAAGGTAGATGTTTCCTACAAAAGATCTTCGAGTACCGGGATTAAAGTAGAAAAAGAATATTCACTGGGTGTAAAAGTAAGGGCTACCAATGACGAAATGCCGGCAGGGTTAGAAAAAGTTTTAGGTTTATTGGGATCAACAAACTAAGAAAATGATAAAGCTTTCAGATTACCTGGATTATCTCTATAACGAGATAATCCAGGCTCGTAAAAAGGCTGATGAAAGGTCGGTTCTTGTGGCCAAAGAGTATGCAAACCACGAATATTTGAAGTTTTTCAAAGCTCCAAGGTTTGCCTTTCCAGCCATAAAAATGGATATTCCATTGAAGGTTAGTGATATAAATTCTCAATCGAAATACAACTTCAAACTCGATGATACAAAGTTTCTAAAAGAGGTAAACGAGGGGATCAGAAAAGTTAACATCGAGAAGCAACTTAATATTCCTCCGGTCACGAATGAACAACTACAAAATCCGGAATTTAAACAACTTTTTAAAACGCTTGAGAACAAAGATCACAAATTTGTAAGGACCATTGAAGATGAGTTAAAAAGAGTCAACGTCTCACCTCAAATTAAATCGCTAAACATTGGTACATTCAGACCTCAGGATACAACAGGAGAAACTGAAAATACTGAAATGAAGAGAATCCTTATGGAAGTTATCAGCAACAACCATTCAAAGGTATCCACCAAGCTTAATGATTTATATATCGATCCTAACACCACGGGCTCAGAGGATAAAGACAAGTTATACATCAATCTTCATATTGAGATGGAAGAAGAAGGTTTACGAATTACTTCGTATAAGGATAAAAATGGTCAAACAATTGAAGAAATCATTTTTGAATAAATGAAAGAACTTATCCATAATAAAGTAAGGGTTATAGATGAATTTTTTACAGAATTCAATCAGATTCAGAAGTTGTATGTCGAAAAATCATTCGATTTTGAGCATCGGTTTAATTTATTTTTGGCCAACTTATCTGATTATTTTGAAAAAAGAGGCGAAAACTCCAAAGAGTCGGAGATTCTTAGAATAAAAAGTATGCTTCAAACTGTAAAAAGAGGCTTCAACCCATCAAAAATGGAGAAAATAGATTCGGGGAAAAGAGAATTACTGTGGGGATTTTCTTATAATGGAATTGAGAGCCTTGACCTGCTGTTGCAGGAAATTTATAAAAAAGAAGTTTCAAAACTCGAAGAAGGAGAAGAAATACTGTCCAATTTAATTCTCAATTTTTATCAGCAAGGAGTATTAACAGATGAAAAACTCAAAGATCTGGATTCTATCCCTAAGATCGAAGTTTTCTGGAGCTATCTGCTGTCTCAAAATGGTTCAATTTCACTTATAAACAAAAAACTACTAACGAATTTAATTTCGGAAGATATTTACTTGCTTCTCGAAAAAGTTATTTATAAAATTACGATTCAATAAAAATAGAATTATGGCAAATAACAGATATATTGTTTTACTGGCCAATCAAAATGAAAAATCGATACGAAATATGGAGAAAGAGTTCTCCGTAAGTGTCACATCTTCAGAATATTTATCGAAAGACAACCGTTCCTTCGACATTATCGACAACAATAACGCAGTTCTATACAAAAATCTGGGAATGATGGTAGTTGATGATGTGGACGAAAAACAATTAAGTATGTCGGTTAGCGACAGTAAGAGTCCTATTGTTTATTTTGAAAAAGAACGAGAATTTTATTCTGCTGATGAAATTGCACTTATTAATGACCTGAAAACTGACATTGATCAATTGAAAAATAAAATTCTGGAATTAGAAAGTTTTATCCGGAATAAGCCTATTCCTAAACCCGTTAACACAGAATTAGAGTGGGGTCTAAAAGCAATTGGAATGGGAAACACTCAATTCTCAGGTAAAGGAATTGATGTTTGCGTGCTGGATACAGGGTTCGAGATCTCACATCCCGATTTTGCAGGCAGAACAATAGAAGGAAAATCGTTTATTGAAGGTGAAGAGTGGGATAAAGACCCAAACGGCCATGGAACACATTGTGCCGGCATTGCGTGCGGAAACGTACGGAACGATACAGGAAAACGATATGGAATCGCAAAAGACTGTAATCTAAAAGTCGGGAAAGTGCTTTCAAACACAGGGAGAGGGACTACAAGCAGTATTATCGATGCTATAGACTGGGCTATCACCAAAAAATTCAGAATCATTTCGTTATCGTTAGCTTCGCCCGTAAAATTGAATGAAAAACCGTCAATACTCTTCGAGACTGTTGGAACGAAAGCTTTGGATAACAATTGTCTGATAATAGCTGCCGCAGGAAATGACAGCAAAAGACCTTCTTTGCCTCTTCCTGTTTCTGTTCCGGCAAATTCTCTTTCTGTAATGGCCGTAGCAGCTATAGACAACCAGATGCGGGTTGCCCGATTTTCCAATGCAGGAATCAATGCTGCAACAGGTGGCAATATTAACGTTTGTGCACCCGGCGTGGATGTGTTAAGTTCTTATCCGCAAAAAGGCGCAAATTCGGGAAATTATGTCTTGCTGAGTGGAACAAGCATGGCAACACCACACGTTTCAGGTCTTGCAGCTCTTTATATGGAACAATTTCCCGATTTGAATGCTCGTGAAATTTGGAAGCTAATCGAAAATAATGCAAAACCGATTGAGAATCTCAAATACAGAGATATCGGAAGTGGTTTAATTCAGGTTATTCATGGATAAGAAAATGAAAATATACTTTGGCGTTATTAAGAATGGAACATCTTTTAAGAATGTTAAAACGAAATTAACAGACTTAGGGATAGAAATACTTAAATACTATTCTAAGTTGAGAATAGTAAAATTTGAGACTGATCAAAACATTGAAGAAATAGAATTCGATTTTTTTTCTGCTGTTGAAGAAGAAAAAGATGATTTTTTTATTTAATGATGAGTAAACAATTATTTTATCTATTCAATTAAAATGTCCGAATACGCAATGCGGCTCCTCAAACCGCACTGCGTATTTTCATACTGCATTGGGTAAACTAAAACAGCTACAACGTGATGTTGGGAAGTATTAAGAATATTCACGTTTTTCTAAATATTCCGGATAAAGGCTTTATTCTTATTGCAGTCGAATAATCGGCTGATTACAAGACAACTAACTCAATAACCATGTCCGCAGAATACAAATATAATAAATGTTAATGTCTGCTGAGTCCAAAATTTTGTATAAATAATCCTAACGTTTTCATTCATATCAAATTATTTTTGTGATAAAGTGGATGCATTGTGTTAAGTAAATGACCTACTATGTATCTTTCTGGAAAAATTTATGTTTAACATTTGTGGTTTTTATATTGTCGTAATATTTTATTAGGTCATTATTACTTGCTTCTTCAAATTTGGTTGGAAGAGTAACCCCAAAGTATATGTAATAATTTAATTCTCCTGCAGAGTTTAAATATACAGTACATATTTAGAACCCACTCATTCCGGCTGATAATGAAATTCTGTCCATAATTACAATTAGTGTAATAAGAACAACAAAAAAATGAAAAGATGAAAACAACTCTCAAGTGCGAATCAAGGCCGATGCGTGTGAATGTGGTTTTTCTCCAAAAGGTCACCGATATTATCAATCAGAAAATATCCGATCCGGGTTTATCTCCCAGCTCGATTGCCAGAGAATTAAACATGAGTATATCGCAACTTAACCGAAAAATTAATGCGGCCTCGGGGTATTCAACCAATGCATATATTATCCAGTTGAAAGTTAATCATGCAAAAAAACAACTGGTTCAGTTTGATAAAAATATTGGTGAAGTTGCAAAAACATGCGGTTTTATTGATTTAGCATACTTTTCTCGTACGTTCAAAAGGCATACCGGAGTAACACCATCATACTATCGTAACTTTATTCAATAGAAGTTGAAACCGATATGTATATTGTTGATTATTTATAAAAAATAATCCGGTTATTTACATATTCGCGCTATTATACAATTGGTTGTTTAATGCCGTATATTTTTTATTGAAATAACCGGCCTGAAATCTAAAACTTTTAGATAAACTTTTTCTTTTAAATTCTACTTTAAATTATCTATGTAAGAACGTCGCCGGTTAGAATTTATTCTCTGGTGACGTTTTTTGTTCTTAGCTGGTTAAACTTAGTCAATTCACAATTCAAGAAAAGTCCCACAACACTGAGTAGCAGCATCATGGGACTTCACTATTGCTTTAGGCCGAAAGTCTCCTAAAAGGAGCACAATTCGGCATATGAGTTCTATTTTCCTAGCATTTCTACAGTATCTTTTGCAATGGTCAATTCTTCATCTGTAGGAATTATCACCACTTTCACCTTTGAAGTTGGCTTGCTGATCACAACTTCTTTTGCACGAACCGATTTGTTAAGTTCTTCATCAAGTTCAATACCCATATATTCCATATCTTTACAAACAGCACTCCGTGTAGTCCACTGATTCTCACCCACTCCACCTGTAAATACAAGAACATCAACACCACCTAAAACAGCACTGTAAGCTCCAATGTATTTCTTAAGCCGGTAATCATAAGATTTTAGTGCAAGAATTGCTCTTGAATTATTCTCTTTTACTCCTGCTTCAATTTCCCGCATGTCAGATGAAAGCCCCGAAATACCCAACACTCCGGAGAACTTATTAAGTAGAGTAGAAATACCTGGAGCGCTCATGTGCTCCTTTTCCATTATATACGATATGACTCCCGGATCAAGATCACCGGAACGTGTCCCCATCATAAGACCTTCAACGGGAGTCATCCCCATGCTCGTATCCACAGATTTCCCGTCTTTAATTGCAGTTATGGAAACTCCATTACCTATATGAGCCGTAATTATACGTTGAGATTCATAAGGAACATTTAGAAACTCACACGCCCGCCTGGAAACGTATCTGTGGCTTGTACCGTGAAATCCGTACCGGCGAATGCCGTATTTTTCATATAGTGAGTAAGGGAGCCCATAGACGTAAGCGTAATCGGGCATGGTTTGATGAAAGGCCGTGTCGAAAACACTCACCTGGGGCGTATCGGGCAATAATTCCTGAATTGCGTAAATACCTTTCAGATTAGGCGGGTTATGCAATGGGGCTAATTCTATACAATCCTCCAGCATTTCTATAACTTCTGCAGTAATGAGTACGCTCGCGTTGAAACGCTCTCCACCATGCACTACACGATGTCCGACAGCGTCAATTTCATCGAGAGATTTGATACATCCGTATTTTTCACTCAACATCACGCCAAAAATATACTCAATACCTGCACGATGTTCCAAAATTTCACCTTCGAGCTGTACTTTCTGTCCATCGGGGAGGGTGAGTTTCAAAAATGAGCCTTTCATTCCTATCTTCTCCACCCCACCTTGGGCAACAACTTCGTTGCTTTCCATATTGAAAAGCTTATATTTTATGGAAGAACTTCCGCAATTTAATACTAAAATCTTCATGTTTTTTTATTTGAAGACACAAAGTCTGTCTGCGACAAGCGATATGTCCTTATTTGTTTTTAATTGAATAACGACTTATTTTCAGAAATAACATTCCCATTTTCATCGTAAATATAAAACCCTTTACTTGTGCGAACTCCAAGTTGATTGGAACGATAGAGTTTCCATAACAATGGATTTGGTTTGTAATGTTTTTCTCCAAAATCGTTAAACATAGCTTCCATAATCGTAACAAGACGCTCTATACCAACAATGTCAGCCACTCTGAAAATTCCGTATCGCTGTCCATAAATAACAGTAAACGTCTCTTCGATGCTTTGCAGGCTAGTCACTCTTTCAAGTAACATCTGACAGGCCTCATTAAGCATAATTGTCAGCAAGCGTATGCTTACGTTACCGTTGCTTTCATTTACCCGATGAGGCATATAGTTGATAAGCTGAGCGAAAATCTCCATTTTGCTATACACTTCTTCCGAAGTATACATTCCTTTAACTATTTCGAGGATTCTTGCATCGGGATGAGAAACAGGGAAATAGAGGCTTACGCATCGTTCTTTATGAGCAAGATCAGCTGCCAACTCACTGATAATAACGGTAGGTCCGTTAGTGGCAATTATAGCGTCAGGATCCAGAATATCTTCCAGTATTTTGAAGATATTCTTTCTAAGTGGTGTACTCCTGCGTCCCGATTCTGAATATCTGGTACATTCGATTACCAGATCGCACCCGGCAAAAGCATCATAGCTTAACGTGGGAGTAATTCTGTTCATGATCACTTTCTTTTCAGATTGTGTTAACCCCCACCTGCTGATCTTTTTGTCCATTAATCTGTTTAGTTCTTGAAAAACGAAGTCGATGCGTTCCTGGGATTCATCCATAAAAACCACATCCATTCCCGCTGAAGCAGTCAGGTTTATAATGGTTCGTCCTTCTTTTCCGGCTCCGACCACCCCAATTCTTGAGAACAGCGCTTTTTTCTCGTGACTGATATTGAGTCCGTACTTCTCAATAGGTTCAATGATTAATTCACTCATTATATTGTTTTTTATTTCTATTTTTTCGATTTTGCCGCAATGGACTGATTAGCAGCTATTGCAACCATCCTGTAAATATCTTCAACTGAACAACCGCGGGATAAATCATTCACAGGAGCTGCCATACCTTGCAGAATAGGGCCTACAGCTTCAGCATTTCCTAATCTCTGAACAAGTTTATAACCTATATTTCCGGCTTCAAGCGTAGGGAAAACCAAAACGTTAGCTTTTCCGGCAATCTCGCTTCCGGGAGCTTTGCTCGCTCCAACCGATAGAACAAGTGCTGCATCGGCTTGCAATTCGCCATCGATGAGTAATGTAGGATCAATTTCTTTTGCAATGCGTGTGGCCTCTGCAACTTTGTCAATCATTTCGTGTTGAGCGCTGCCTTTGGTGGAGAAACTCAGCATTGCTACCCGCGGTTCAACACCCACGATGGCACGTGCTGTTTGTGCTGATGCAATGGCAATTGAAGCCAGTTCCTGTGCTGTGGGATTAGGCATAACAGCGCAGTCTGCAAAAATAAGAGTACCCTCTTTTCCATATTGGGGGGTCTTCGTGAACATAATAAATGCACCCGATACAACACTGACGCCAGGTGATGTTTTTATTATCTGCAACGCAGGGCGAAGCACATCACCCGTGGTGTTTTGTGCACCGGCAATTTCGCCGTCGGCATCACCGTTTTTTATCATCAGGCAAGCTAAATACAATGGGTCTTCTACTAAAACGGCTGCTTTTTCAGGAGTCATTCCTTTCGATTGACGAAGTTCGACTAACAAGTCGATATATGTTTGCTTGTTTTCGTGGCTTTTGGGGTCTACAATTGTTGCTTTACCAATGTGCTCCAGTTTGAGATGATCGCCCAAAGCGTTAATTTCTTGTGGATTTCCGAGAAGAATTATTTCTGCTACTTCATCACGGATAAGTTGATCTGCTGCCTGAAGGGTACGGGTTTCTGTACTTTCGGGAAGAACGATCCGTTGCTTATCGGCTTTTGCACGCGCGATAATTTCGTCGATTAAGTTCATAATATCTGTATTGATTGATGTTTTCCAAAAGAAAAATTCATTTTGAAATTTTTCTTTTACAAAAGTACTAAAAAAAGAGATAGGGTGCTTACAAATGGTAAGAAGAAAATCAGGTAGAGCTAAAGAAAAAGAGCAGTCTAATGACTGCCCTAATTAATATTTTTCATTGCCTTTTTCATTTTCGCCCGGATCTTACTAGTACACAGATTCCCGATGCTCCCCTCGTGCGTGTGATTGACCGCCGTCTCAGCTCCGAATGTTCCTTCCTGCACTTCGCGTCCGATTTGCTGATACGCCTCGCGGAACGGAACGCCTTGAAAAACAAGCTCATTCACTTTTTCCACCGTGAAAAGATATTTGTATTTTTCATCAGCCAAAATGTTTTCGTTTACCGAAATATGCGAAAGCATAAAATACGTCATTTCAAACAAGGTGTGCAATGTTTCAAATGCCGGAAACAGATTTTCTTTCAACAATTGAAAATCGCGATGGTAGCCGTGCGGCAAATTGGTAGTCATCAGAGCAATTTCATTGGGAAGGCTTTGCAATCGGTTGCTGTGCGCACGGATGAGTTCCCACACATCGGGGTTTTTCTTGTGCGGCATAATGCTCGAACCGGTAGTCAGATTGTCGGGATACGAAATAAAACCGTAATTACCCGATAAATACATACAATTATCGGCAGCCAATTTGTTTAGTGTTGAGGCGAACGACGCGATGCTGAAAGCAAGAATACGCTCTGTTTTTCCACGTCCCATTTGTGCCGCTACCACGTTGTAATTCATCGTTTCAAAACCGAGTTCACGGGTAGTCATCTCACGATCGAGAGGGAACGAACTTCCGTATCCGGCAGCGGAACCGAGCGGATTTTGGTTAGCAACGTTCCAAGCCGCAACAAGCATATGCATATCGTCAACAAGTGTTTCGGCATACGCTCCGAACCACAATCCGAAGGACGAAGGCATCGCGATTTGTCCGTGCGTGTAGCCGGGAAGCAAAATGGATTTATGCTTTTCACTCAACGATTGAAGTAACTCGAAGAGTTGCAATGCATCGGCTTTGATTTTTCGGATTTCGTCTTTGAAAAAGAGTTTTAAGTCAACTAATACCTGATCGTTGCGCGAACGTCCCGAATGGATTTTTTTACCCCTTTCGCCGTGTTTCTCTGTGAGTATTGCTTCAATTTGTGAGTGGATATCCTCGGCATCGTCATCGAGTTTGAAATTTCCTTTTTCCACCTCTGTGAGGATGTTTTGTAATTCTTCGCGAAGCGTTTTTTCTTCTTCCGCTTCCAATAATCCTATTTTTGCCAGCATTTTAATGTGCGCCATTGAGCCGATGATGTCGTATTTCGCCAATCGCACATCAAATTCACGATCTTTTCCCACAGTGAATGCTTCTACCAATTTATCGGCATCGAAGCCTTTGTTCCAGATTTTAGCCATTTCCAGTAATCAATTTTTTAGTTAACAGTTTTCAGTTTTACCAATTCTTCAATAAATCGAATATACCCATCCAATCCTTCTTTCAATTCACTGATCAACACAAATTCATCGGCTTGATGCGAACGTGATGATTCTCCCGGACCCATCTTAATTGCAGGACATGAAATTCGTATCCAATCCGATGTAGTTGGCGAAACATATGTTTCAATTCTCAATTCTTCGGCCGCTTTCATCAAAATGTGATTCGGTGGTGTAGCTGAACTTCTATTAGTGAGATTCCGTGCTATAAGCTTACTCTTTACTTTTGATTGCAGGATTTCCAGAATCTCGGTGTTGGTGTATTGGTCGGTTGGCCGGATGTCCACTACATATTTACATTTATCGGGAACAACATTGTGCTGTGTTCCGGAATTTATTTGCGTAACCGTGAGTTTTACTTCACCCATGGTTGGAGAAATTTTGTCGAATTTCACCGATCTCATCTTGAATATATCATCCAGAGCAATGTACAGGGCATTTACACCTTCGTTTCTTGCTGCATGACCGCTTACGCCACTGGCTTCGCCATCGATAACGAGCAATCCACGTTCACCAACAGCCGCACGCATTCCGGTGGGTTCACCTATTATTCCAAAATCAACACCCGGAAATTCTTTCGCAATACGCGTCATTCCATTTGGACCGGAATTTTCTTCTTCACACGACAAAACCAACATCAAATTAAACGGTAATTCTTTTTTGTAGAAATGAAGAAAGGTGTGAAGCAAACAAACTACGCTTGCGCCGGCATCGTTACTTCCTAAACCGAAGACATGCGTGTCGGATGTGGGCGGATTAAACGGATCGAACGTGTAGCTTGCCACCGGTCTCACCGTGTCAATGTGCGAATTGAGCATTAATGTTTGTTTCGATACATCGTGATGTGGTTGACGAACAATTATATTATAGCCTATTCGTTCGGTCTCTATACCCTTATTGGAAAAATATTGACACAAAAAATCACTTCGTCCTTTTTCCTCACCCGAAAAAGATGGTATAGAAACCAGTTTCCTCAACAATATTACTAAATCCCCCAAAGAAGACATAGTCGGATACAAGTTGTTTATATCTATTTTGTTGTTTGACATTTTTTAAAATAAATACATGGAGACGTAAACGTTGCGTTTCAGCTTTAGGGGTTTAATATCGTTCCGCGCTTTTCCAACAAATTCTTTGCGTGCAAAACTACCACTTCTGACACACCTTCGTTAATGGCTTTGAAAGAATTATCAAGTTTTGGAATCATACCATCGGCAATTATGCCCTGCGATTTTAGTTTTATAAATGATTCATGATTCATCAATGGGATAAGACTGCTTTCGTCGTTAACATCCCTAAGAACGCCCTCTTTCTCAAAACAATAATACAATGTTGTGCGGTAGAACTTAGACAGGGCAATGGCGAGCGATGAAGCCACGGTATCGGCATTGGTGTTGAGCAGAGACCCCTTTTCATCGTGTGTTATGGCACAAAAAACCGGAATTACATCGTTTTCGATTAATGTGGAAAGAAGTTTTCCATTCATTTTTCTTGTAACAGGATCACCAACAAAACCGAAATCGACAGGTTCAGGATTTCGGCGTTTCGATGGAATACAATTGGCATCGACTCCCGAGAGCCCAATAGCATTGCACCCAATCTTTTGCAGTGAAGCTACAATATTCTTGTTGATCCATCCGGCGTAAACCATCGTCACAACTCTCAACGTATCCTCATCTGTAATGCGGCGGCCATCCACTTTTTTTGTTTCAATTCCCAGTTGCTCCGCCATCTTTGTGGCCATTACTCCACCTCCGTGAATCAGCAGTTTTCTTCCTTTCATTTGATGAAAATCAGTTAGAAAACTATTCAACGCGTCAGGATTATCGACAATATTTCCACCGATTTTTACGACTGAAAGTGTGTTGTTTGAATTGATAGGCATATCGACAATTTATTTTAATTATTGCAACTCCAGCAAAATCTCTTTCAATACCGTTTGTGCCGAAACTACCCGATTAGCAGCTTCGGGAATCACAATCGATTGCGGACTTTCGATAACATCGTCGGTTACAATCATATTTCGGCGAACTGGCAAGCAGTGCATAAAATAAGCGTTATTGGTAAGCGCCATTTTTTTAGCGTCCACCGTCCACAATTTATCTGTGCTTAATATCTTTCCGTAATTTGGATCTTGATACGCCGCCCAGTTTTTGGCATAAATAAAATCGGCATCCTTGTACGCTTTTTCCTTGTCATATTCCACCGTGGCGTTTCCAACGAATTTTTCATCCAACTCATATCCTTCCGGATGCGTGATGACAAATTCATAATCCGTTGCGTTCATCCATTCGGCAAACGAATTGGGAACAGCTTGCGGTAATGCTCTCGGATGCGGCGCCCACGTAAGAACGACTTTCGGACGAGCGGTTTTTTTATATTCCTCAATTGTGATGAGATCGGCAAAACTTTGCAGCGGATGGCGTGTGGCAGCTTCCATACTGAAAACCGGTTTGCCGGAATATTGGATAAACTGATTGAGAATAACTTCGTTGTAATCGTCCGATTTATTCTCAAATTGAGCGAACGAACGAACGCCAATAACATCGCAATAAGCTCCCATCACGGGAATGGCTTCGAGAATGTGTTCCGGCTTATCGCCATCCATTATCACGCCACGCTCCGTTTCGAGTTTCCACGCTCCCTGGTTAATATCAAGTACGATGACGTTCATTCCAAGGTTCATTCCAGCTTTTTGGGTACTCAATCTTGTACGAAGGCTCGAATTGAAGAAAATGAGCATCAGGGTTTTGTTTTTACCTAATTCTTGGTCAGCAAACGGATGATCCTTCACCAGTTTTGCTTTTTGCAAAGCGGTTTGCAAGTTACCGATGTCATGAACGGATGTGAAATGTTTCATTTGTTTAGACTTTTAGAATCAAGAGCCAGGAACCAAGACTTATAGATAGATTAATGGAACGGCGGCTATTATACGATTCTTTATTTCCTTATTTCTACTTTCTTTTTGAGTTCTTCAATAAAAATATCAACTTCTTCTTTAGAAATTGAAAGTGGAGGCAACAAGCGCATCACATTATTTTTTGCTCCGCCTGTAAAGATATGACTTTCGAACAATAATTTGTTGCGTAAGTCTGCAAATTCTGGTTTTAAATCAACTCCGAGCATCAATCCCAGACCGCGAATTTCTTTTGTTGCGTGGCATTTTGATAATTCGTTTTTTAAATAATCGCCCATTTTTGCAGCATTTTTTATTAATGATTCATCTTTCATCACATCCAAAACAGCGATAGCTGCTGAGCAAGCCAAATGATTTCCACCAAAAGTGGTTCCGAGCATTCCTTTTTTCGCTTCAAATTTAGGAGAAATTAATATCCCTCCAATTGGAAAGCCATTGCCCATCCCCTTTGCCATTGAGATGATATCGGGTTTAATGCCCGCATATTGGTGTGAGAAGAACTTCCCTGTACGTCCGTAACCCGATTGGATTTCATCGAGAATTAGTACCACATCGTGTTTTTTACAAACAATTTCGAGTTGTTGCAAAAACTCATTTTCGGGAACGAAAATTCCCGATACACCTTGAATTCCTTCAATAATAACAGCTGCAATATCACCTTTTTCCAGTTCTTTTGTCACTGCATCGATATCGTTCAAGGGCACAAAAACAACTTCATGCCCGGTGTTAAAAGGGGAGTTAATCGATGGATTATCGGTTATTGCAACAGCTCCCGATGTGCGACCATGAAACGATTCCCTGAAAGCGACTATTCGCTTTTTCCCTGTATGGAATGATGCTAATTTCAGTGCATTTTCGTTGGCTTCGGCGCCACTGTTGCAAAGAAAAAGCGAATAATCGGGATACCCACTCTGCTCCCCTAGTTTTTCAGCCAGTTTGGTTTGCAAACTATTCAACACCGAATTGGAGTAAAAGCCGATTTTTTCTACCTGATCTTGAATAGCTTTCACGTAAACCGGATGAGAATGTCCGATGGAAATTACGGCGTGTCCGCCATAAAAGTCCAGATATTCCGTACCGTCTTTATCCCAAACTTTGCACCCCTTTGCCCGAACGGGTTCGATGTTCCACAAACTATAAACGTCGAATAAATTCATTTTAATTGTGAATTATGCATTATGAATTGTACATTAAAATGCACTCCCTTTGAGTTTCAATCCCAATGTTTCATCCAAACCAAACATCAGATTCATATTTTGCACCGCCTGTCCTGACGCACCTTTAACCAGATTATCGGTAATGGATGTAAGGTGAATATAGCCGTTATGAAATTCAATGTGAATCAAGGCTTTGTTTGTATTCACCACCTCTTTTAAGCTGATTGGTGAATCTGAAACGAAAACGAACGGTGAATCTTTATAATACTCTTTGTAATAGTCGATAACTTCGGATTCAGACATCGAATTATCCCATTTCGTGTAAACGCTCGCAAAAATTCCACGGGCAAAGTCCCCACGCATCGGCACAAAATTGATAGGCGGAAGATCCTTGCTGCCGGCTGAAGTTAATGTTTTAGCAATTTCCTCCAGATGTTGATGCGAGAAAGGCTTGTAAACCGAAATATTGTTATCCCTGTAACTGAAGTGGGTTGTATCTACCGGCCTTTTTCCGGCACCGGTTGAGCCGGTTATGGCATGTACGTGGATGTCGTCAAACAGCTTATTCATCGATGCTAACGGCAGTAAAGCCAACATAATGGTTGTAGAGAAACATCCGGGATTGGCTATGCTATTTGTCGTACGGATTTTGTCGCGGTTAAGCTCACACAACCCAAAAACAAACTCTCTATTGCCAAAAACCAGGTTATTACGAAAGTCGTTTCCCAAATCAATTATCTTACAGGTAGATGTGACATCATTCTCTTCGAGAAAGGCGCGCGAGAGTCCGTGTCCCAGGCAAAGAAAAATCACATCGGGATTTCCAATTTTGTCAGAAAACTTTAAATCGGTTTCACCCAGTAAATCGCGGTGCATTTCTGCAACTTGCATTCCAACGGATGTTGCGCTGATCACTGATTCAATTTCCACCAGCGGATGATTGAGCAAAATGCGCAATAATTCGCCTGCGGTGTAGCCGGTACCACCGGCAATGGTTGCTTTTATCATTTTTCTATTCGATTATGTCATTCTGTCTCCGATTTATCGGAGGAGGAATCTGAAGAGATTTCTCGCTTTACTCTGAATGGCAATAACTGTTCTTTAATTATTCTTTTTCGTGAATTTTGTAATATATCTTCAATGGATTGGCAATTACTTTCGTAAATCCAATCACGTCCTGTCCGGTAAACGATTTATTGACTTCACCATATTCACCGAAAATCGGATTCATCAAGTCGTTGTCGGTGCTGCATGCCAACACCGCGAAATGGTAAGGCCGAAGTTCCACATCCACTTCACCGGATACGAATTGCTGCGTGTCATCTAAGAAAGTTTCAATATTTCGCATCACGGGCTCAAGATATTGTGCTTCGTGCATCAGCTGTCCGTAATAGTTTGAGAGACTTTCTTTCCAATACAATTGCTGTTTGGTGAGCACGTGTTTTTCCAATAAATGGTGTGCTTTTACCAGAATCAACGGTGCGGGGGCTTCGAAAGCGACACGCCCTTTAGTGCCGATAATGGTGTCGCCTACGTGAACATCACGGCCAATACCAAATTTGGAAGCCATTTTATGCAATGAACGAATCAAATCAACAGGTGACATTTTTTCGCCGTTCAATGAAACGGGTTCGCCTTTTTCAAAGCCGATTTTTATACGCTCCGCACCGAAATCGGTAACTTGCGACGGATACGCTTCTTCGGGAAGAATCCCTGACGATTTCAGCGTTTCCACGCCGCCCACGCTAGTTCCCCACAATCCCTGATTGATGGAGTATTTTGATTTTTCCCACGAAAAATCAAATCCGTGCGATTTCAAATAATCTATTTCCTGTTGACGCGACAACTGTAGTTCGCGGATGGGTGCCAATATTTTCACTTCGGGTGCAAGCACTTCGAAAACCAAATCAAACCGAACCTGATCATTTCCCGCACCTGTGCTTCCATGTGCTACATATTCCGCACCGATTTTTTTCACGTGCTCCAACACGGCTAGCGCCTGAAAAAATCGCTCCGAACTGACCGATAACGGATACGTATTGTTTTTCAACACGTTTCCAAAAATAAGGTATTTAATTCCTTTTTCGTAATAATCATTCACAGCATCAATGGCAGTGTGCGATGCTGCACCGAGCACATTAGCACGCTCTTCGATACGTTTTAATTCTTCGTCTGAAAATCCACCGGTATTCACAATAACAGTGTGAACTTCCAAATTACGCTCGTTAATGAGATGCGGAACGCAAAACGATGTGTCGAGCCCACCACTGAATGCTAAAACTACTTTTTGTTTCATTTTATATTGTATTTTTTATTTCTTAAATAATTTATTAGGAGCTCTTCTTTTCACCACCGGCTTTACCACTTTTTTTGCAAATGAGCTGGTCGTGACTTCCTTTTGAGCAGGATCATACAGCAATCCGGTGCAGAGACACATTTTATAATTATTACGTACGAGAATATCATAATTCCGACATCCCTGACAACCCTTCCAGAATTCTTCGTCATCAGTCAGTTCAGAAAAAGTTACGGGTTTAAAACCTAATTCAGTATTCATTTTCATTACCGCTAATCCGGTGGTGATGCTGAAAATTTTAGCGTTTGGGAAAAGTTTTCTGGAAAGGTCAAAAATTTTACGTTTAATTCTTCGCGCCAATCCCTGATTCCGATAATCGGGGTGCACTACTAACCCTGAGTTGGCCACAAATCTATTGTGACTGAATGTTTCAATATAAGCGAAGCCTACCAGCTTTTCACCATCGAGTGCTACGACTGCCTTCCCTGAGCTTATTTTCTCGGTAATGTACTCAACACTCCTTTTTGCAATGCCTGTACCACGTGCCTGAGCCGATTCGTATATTAAATCACACACTTCCTGTGCGTATTTAGCATAAGCGGAAGTAGCTATATAAATTTCCACATCCATTTTGTGTAATAAATTAAATGATAAATATTATAAATAATAAGGATTTGCTTGCCCGGCTGCAATGCATTTCGATTGATTTTTACAGACATAACCTAAAACCTGTAAAAAACCGGAATTGTTAAAGGCATCGTCGGACTAAATCCATCACGATGCATCTGGGGACGATATGTGTCGTAAATTTTTTCATTGGAATTACAAAAGTACTATATATATTTAATAAAAACGAAAAAAAGAAAGAAAATTTGATTTAAAAACACAAAATAGACAGTTTTATCAAATTATTAAAAAAAACCGTAAAGAGTGTTTATATATTTCAATCTTTTTCCTCTTTTTTTTATATTTGCGTATCCGAGATACAAATATGAACATCTTCACAGTCTGTTGTGAACCAGAAAAAGAAATAATGAAATATAAAAATTACACATTACACAGCTACAAAGACATACCACAAATTACAAAATTATCATCAGAACAAATAGAAGCCGTCCGAGTAGTGGGAAATGTGCTTCCCTTTAAATCCAATAACTACGTCGTAGAGCAACTTATAGACTGGAACAATATACCCAATGATCCTATTTTCACGCTCACATTTCCCCGGAAAGAGATGTTGTCCAAAACACATTATAATAAAGTAGCCGGGCTTTTGCAAAATGAAACCGGGCCACGGACCTCACAAGCCTTTCAGGAAGAAGTAAATAAAATAAGGTTAAAGTTAAATCCAAATCCTGCAGGACAAGAGAATAACGTACCTTCATTAGAGGGTAATAAATTACACGGCATACAACATAAGTATCGCGAAACTGCACTGTTTTTTCCCAGTCAGGGACAAACCTGCCACGCATATTGTACATTCTGCTTTCGCTGGCCGCAATTTACCGGCTTGAAAGATTTGAGATTTGCGATGAAAGAAGCTGACTTACTTCATCGATATTTACTTAAAAACAAAAAAGTTACTGATGTGCTCTTTACCGGCGGGGATCCGTTGACAACAAAGGCAAGAATCTTATCGAACTACATTGAGCCGCTGTTATCGAAAGAGTTCGATCACATACAAAATATACGAATCGGCACTAAAGTTTTAGGTTACTGGCCTTATCGTTTTCTGACAGATCAAGACGCGGACGAACTTCTCTTTTTATTTGAAAGGGTTAATAAAGCAGGCAAACACCTGGCTCTTCAAACGCACTTTAATCATCCGGCTGAACTATCGACCGATGCTGTGAAGCAAGCCATTGACCGTATTCGAAATACGGGAACACAGATGCGTACACAATCGCCGCTGATGCGGAATATTAACGACAAACCCGAAATATGGGCAACTATGTGGAAAGAACAAGTTCGTCTTGGGCTAATTCCATATTACATGTTCGTAGCGCGCGATACCGGATCTAAAGCGTTTTTCGAGCTGCCGCTAGTTAAAGCATGGAATATTTTCCGAAAAGCTTACTCCGACGTAAGCGGCATTGCCCGCACGGTAAGAGGCCCCAGCATGAGTTGTAGCCCCGGGAAAATACAAGTGTTGGGAGTATCGGAAGTTAAAGGTGAAAAAGTATTTGTACTGCGATTTTTACAATGCCGTAATCCCAATTTAGTGGATATTCCTTTCTTTGCAGAATACGATCCAAAAGCCACTTGGTTAGACGATCTTAAACCTGCCTTCGGCGAAAAAGAGTTTTTCTTCGAAAAAGATAATTTAATGAAGAAAGCTTATAAAGATGATGAATTTATGTGGGAGTGATGGATTAATCTTGTTTTTATCTCTAATCAATTTCATTCCACTTCAAATACACATCCGCTACCGATGGATGTACTTCATTCTTTAACATTGCAATTAGTTCTTCATCTGTCATTGTTTGTTGATGTTTTTTTAATGCATCCCAAAGTTTTTTAATTACCGTTTTGCCTCCGGCATTATAAATCTGTTTGGCTGCATGATGTAAATTACTTTGATACCAACCATAATTTTTGGCGGTCATGCCTTTACCGGCATCATCATAGTTTTTTTCAAAATCTGCCAGGGAAGTGTAACGGTATTCCGATGAACCTGCACCGATAACCATCTCGGGAAAAGTTTCCAAAGCGGGCAACAATTCCGGCTGCATTTCGGCAACATAAGTATGCAGCATTATGTTGACAAACAATTCGCTCAGCCACTTACGATGCATTTTTAATCCTGCTTGTTCGTGATACGAATGTCCCATCTCGTGCAAAGCCAACAAATCGAAAAAGGGTTGCATGCTGTAGTTGCCATCAGTTCTGCGATAGGCATTATTTATACGTTCAACCAAAACGTTTGGCAAATTTTCTAAAGGAGGTAAAAAGCTCTTCCAGAATGGATTGTCTTCCGATGCAATTGTCAACCGGTAATAATCGATATTGTGTGGCATGCCATAAACCGGAAATGCGGCGTATTGATCCCAATGTTGTGGAGCAAGTATATAAAGTGTTGTCTTGGGTGTAAATGCTAATTCGTTTTTAAAATAAACAGCAGCATTTTCCAGGAACCGGGCAATATTCTCTGCTCTTTCTTTGAAGCCAGAACTGTAATAATACGTTTGAGAATAACCTTCCAGTTGTTCAAGATCTGAGTTTTCATTTACCTGTTTTTTACTTTGCTGGGCATTTGAAAGACTATAAACTGACAGCAATATTAATGTAATGTAAGTTGAAAGTTTCATTTTGTTATAGTTTATATTGTTAATGAATTTCAACAAATATACATTCTCAAGGTGCTGCAGGCATAGTAAAAAATCGACACATTAAAAGTTCAGGTCTTTTTGCATTTTAATTGCAGTATTGCGGAGTTGTTTCTCAATTTCAGAAGGATTTACTCCGGCAAAAACTTTGAAATCTTTTATCATATGCATCTGATCGTAGTATCCCGCTTCATATGCGATACTGATCCAATCCAATTCGGGAGATGCTTCGTGTAATCTGTAAGCTTTAGAAAATTTTAGGATCCGGGCATAGCTCTTGGGATTCATTCCAATTCTTTCCTTACATTTTCTTTCAAATTGTTTTAAACTCAGGCATGAAAGCGATGCCGCTTTTTCCATGCTTATGTTGCCGTTATTTCTGTACAGAACATGTAAAGCATTATCGAAAGGCAAGTGATCATTTACGATTCTTAATCGATCCAGCAGGAACTTTTCAACTAATTTTTTCCCAACTTCAAGATCTGTGATTTCTGATAATTGTTCGGTTAAGATTTTCATTTTCATCCCAAAAAAATCCTTTGCATCGAACCCTTTATCAAATAGTTCATTCATCGGAATTTTCAGAAACCGGAATAATCCACCAGGCAAAAAATCCACCCGAACAGCTTTTAATCGATTGTGAACTTTGATGTTTACACGTGAAACCTGCGGCCCCAGTAAAACGCTTAACGGTTGTTTTTTGAAATCAACATCATCGTTCTTACTCATTGAAATCGGATTATTGCAATAAAAAATTATCGATTGATATGGAGTGGGAGGATATGGAGATACCACACTATTGACCCCTTCGGGTAGATTGGCCTCAACGGTGGAAATACGAAGTATGAGTTGTTGTAAAGCCTGATGCGGTATGTAGGTAATAACTTTCAATAATTTTATCAGCTTTTATAAATGATTCCATATTTCTTATTTATTGCAGCAAACTCTTCAGGTGTTTTTTGTATCCACTTTGTGCCTTCTGGAACTCCTATTTCACAAAAATAGCTTTCAAATCCGGCAGGAGTGTAACCGAATAGCATTCTGAGTGTTTCATCTCCTGTGTTTTTTAATCCATGCCATAAGCCAATCGGAATATATGCGGAGCCACCTCCTTTAATCTGAAATTCTTTGTCGTTGAGCGTGAATATGCCGGAGCCAGACTGGATATAGACAATTTCCGCTTCGTTCATATGCTTATGAACCGGAATAGAATCACCTGATTTAATGTCTTCGAAACACAATGACATCGATGAAACACCTTTTTTCTTTTTATCAATAATAATGGTGACAGATGCTTGTCTTCCAGCGATGTAATATGTCTCATAAGTTTCGGCATTGGTTACAAAACCTTCAATATCCGGATGGGGCTCATTTTCAGCTAAGAGTTGAGTATAAGGAAGTGAAAAAGCTAAACCGGACAAACCGATTGTCTTTAGAAAATGTCTTCGGCTGTTTTTCATATTGAAATACTTGGAATTTGAATTATTTACTCAATTTTTATTTTCAACATTTTACCAATAAATCCCAACGTTCTGATGACTGCATCGGGAGGATTTGTTGAAATTATTTCCTGGCGATACTTATTCATCAATACACTTAGATGTAGCATGGCTTTTAAATTCATTTCAACACTCTTCCCGTTGTCTGAGAGTTTGTTGACCCCGTTACACAAATCCTCAAAATAATTTTCCATCCTGAGAGCAGGTTGATGAGTGTTGAAAACAGTAACAACATTATCTGAAGGGTTTCGGAAAGTATGTGCTACTCCGATGGGTATGGTTACTTTATCTCCTTTCCCGGCTGCAACCCATTTATCTTTTATAAAAAACTCCATTTCGCCTTCCAGTACCTCGTAGGTTTCAATTGCGTGCGGATGAATGTGGATCATGGGTTTCACGGTGTTACATTTGGGTAACAATTCCCAATGTAAATCCAATGATTTCCCATCAGTGTCCGCTGCCGACTTCAGGACCTTGAATATCATTCCGATCGGCGTCATGTCAAGTAATTGATTTTTAGAAGCCATAACAAAATAAATTAATAATTTTAATTGTGAGATCTTTTCCGATCAAGTTTATGAAACAAAAACGGAGTTATGCTTAACAAGACAAAACTCAGCATGGAAAACACAAATCTCACATGAAAGTTTGAGACGGACTTTGCTTGCAGTTGCTCAATTTTTGCGATATCTCCTTCTGCTAACGAACTTAAATCTACGTTTCGAATAAACTCATTAATGGGCATTTGCTGAGTGTTGATATACACAACTTCGGCAACGAAAAAAAGAAACGACAATCCCAGAAGCAAAAAGAATATAGTTTTCCATTTTTTGATGTGTAATAATACCGTCGTGATGAAAAGTCCCATCAAAGCTGGCCCAAGAATACTCATTCGCGGATTCATAAACTCGCCATCGGCGATCTTCCAGTATTTTACGTATTCGATTGCCGACAGTTTAGTTTCTACAGGACACATTTCGTGAAAAAATACCATTCCTGCGTATAATCCAATGTTTACTAAAAGCAGATAAAGAAATACTTTCTGAATAGTTGGTAATAATAATTTCATAAATTTTCAATTTTAATGCCACACACATTCAGCCTACATTAGCAATGAACGTGCTATGAGAAAGTAATCTTCTGTCTATATAAGTTTTTATAAAACAAAGCAAATATATCACATATTCTGATAGTTAAAGCATTGCTATATCTTCTTTCCAAAAGGAATTGAGATGCCTAAAAAAGGCATTGCAAAGATTCCACTGTCATTAGGGAGTGGAAATACTAATCCGTAATCAATACTCACTCTTCTGAAAATAGAACGGGCTCCTAAAGACACCACTGTTTGTAAATCGGGAGTCGTAACAAAATAATTTTCAGACATCAAATATGTATTACGCGATACACGGAGCATTCCACTCACGGTGAAAAATGGATCTGAATTTTCTCCTTCCAAAAAGAAGCCCCCGGCACCGAATGTCAGATTCTTCTCCCGATTACCAATAGTAAGAACACCAAAAGGAAGGGCAAGAAAATTCTGAAATCCTGCTGTTCCCACCACAGCACCCAAACCAACATTTAATTTATCTTTCATTATTGGAATTGAGAATTTTGGTATGACAAAGAACGGTGTGTATTCTGCGGTTTCTTTTCCAAAAAGGAATAATGGTATAATTCCTGCACCAACAGAGAAATTATCGGTAAAACCGTACGATGCCTGATTCCAAAATACGAGTATGTTTTGGTAGTATCCTTCCCCTTTTCTAAGGTTGTATCCATTGGGTGCCCAAAAATATCGTGTCGATTGCGTATTGTCGAGCCATAACTTACCGTCTCTCATTTTGCCGCGCGCTTCGCTTCTGCTTTCGATGTTGCTTTTCATAATCTTAAGAACCCCAAGCGCTTCAGTGTTTAATTCAATAAATTCAGCATTTTCCGAAACAACGGTTCCGGTGTACTGATTCCCGTCAACAGTATTAACTGTGACAAATGTTTTCTCTTCCTGTGCATAAAGAACAGAAGAAAGCGAAATAGAAAAGAAAAGGATCAATGAAAGAAAAAATGTCTTTTTCATTTGGGTTGTTTTTAAAATGTTATTGAATAATGAGAAAGAATTTATTTATTCATCTTGTCAACACAAGACCGTGTCGGCATAAGTGAGATAAGTTTAATTTTTCACGGGTTGAGTTCTCAAATATTTATCCAAAAATTCAAGCGTTTTATTGTCTGAATCAATCTGATTTTCCCTTTTGATGAATCCGTGCCCTTCATCCGGATAAATAACATATTCTACCGGCACACCGTTTTTCTTAACTCCTTCCACTATTTCATCACTTTCAACCTGAAGTACGCGTACATCGTTGGCACCCTGAAAGACAATAAGCGGTTTCGTAATTTTATCGTAATTGAACAAAGGAGATACCTTTTTGAGCCGAACACTATCGGCTGATTCCGGATCGCCCATCTCATCATAAAGCGCCTTGCGGAAAGATTCCCAATAGGGCGGAATGCTTCGCAATGTCCTCAGCCAGTTGGTTACTCCAAACAAATCTACTCCAACCTTAAATTCATCGGGATGAAGTGTGAGTGCATTCAGCACCATATTTCCGCCGTAACTGCCACCGTAAATACCGATAGCAGTACTGTCGATATATTCCTGTGAAGCCAGCCACTTTTTGCCCCAAATGCAGTCCAACAAGTCTCCTTCACCGTGTTGGCGATTATCCAAATTGTAGAAGGTTTTACCGTATCCGCTGCTTCCCCGGTTGTTTACAGCCAGGATCGCATAGCCTTTGTTTAAAAGAAACTGTATACTGTTGCTGAATCCAACACGGCTTTGACCGCCCGGCCCGCCGTGCACATAAACCAATGCCGGCACCTTATTCTTTTTGCTTGCCTGAAGCGGTTTGTAATAGATGGCAGGAATTTCCAAACCATCGAACGATTTGTAACGGACAACTTCTGCCTTAGCCAAATCATTTTCATCCACCTCTTTATTCAGAGTAGATGTCAGTTTCTTTAGTTTGTTGTCGGCAATGTTGTAAGAATATATATTACTCGGACTCACACTGCTTCCGATGGAGAGAATCATGTTCTTCTCCGACGGGGAAATATTGATGCTTAAAATATCACCATCAGCTACTTCCGGAAAAGCTATAGGTTGATTTGACGTGTGGTCAAAAAGGAGTAGTTTGTTTTTACCGTCTTCGTTCACAAAAAAGGTTCGGTATTTTTCATTTTCACTGAGGCTCATTCCCCGTACATCCCAACTGTCTTCAAAGAATTTTTCAGCTTTGCCCGAATTGATGTTGTACTTTACAACATAAGTGAATTCATTATCGTCGTTTGTAGTGTAGTAAAGAATGCTATCGTTCTTCTCAAACGCACTCGCACTCCATAAAGCTTCGTTGTCGTTGCTTAGCTTCTTATAGGTTTTAGCCTGGGTGTCATATAGATACAATTCGTTTTTAGTCGATGCAATATCTTTGGTTAAGGCAATAAATCTGCCGGTAGAACTTACTCCGGATATAGAGAAAGCACTATCGTTTTGATAAATCAGTTGCGGGTTCCACGAAACGGTATCCATTTTTAAAAGATCAAAAAAACGCGGATCTCTTCTGTTGCTGGTTACGTACATCGATTTTTTATCCAAACTCCATCCGCGAAATGAATTGGTACTTCCGGGCCAGGGTGTCAGATTTTTTATGGTAGTGTCGTTAACGTTCTGTAAATAGAGTTGATAGTTTTCGTTTCCACCTTCATCCTGTTCGAAGATAAAATTGTCGCTTACGCTTAAAAATTCTACCGGAAATTGAGAATTTTTTGTTGAATGCGTTAATTGACGTAATGTGGTGTCCGCAACATTTAATAGGTAAACATTGTAAATCCCCGACTGATTATTTCCGATGAGAATTTGTGAGTCGTCTTGATTGAATCCTGCAGCAAATACGGAAACGTTGTTTCTTAATTGTTCGGCCGTGTACTGCTTGGGAACTCTCGACTGATCTTTTTCCTGACTGCACGATAGTGCAAAAATTGTTATTAGTAAAATAACGGATAGATTTTTAGTTTTCATAGTTTAAGTTTTTTATAAATGCTTATTGACTGTATTTCGGATAATATTTCCTGTAGCCCATCATGTTGGCTATCGGTGCAAGAACAGTATTCATTATTTTCTGTAAGAAAATGGGAGGACCTGCAATGATCATGTCGTACTCGTTGGCCATGGCCATGATTTGCCAGAAACTGAGTTCCCCTTTTTCATTACTAATACCGAAAATTTGTTCTAACATCACTTCAAATCTATGCGCCGGCGTGATCGTAAATATCGCATTTACCGTCTCAGTTTCCGATTCATTCCACCATTGGTGTCGCTTTCCTTTTTCAATATTAAATGCTTCACCGGCACGCAGATGCCTGATTTCGCCTTCATGTTCCACTTTCAGAATTCCCGATTTAACTTCAACTTTCTCCGCATATTTATTATGAAGATGTCTCATAGGCATGAATCCCTTTGGGGAAACCCACAATTCGAATTGAAAATATTCACCATTTGTTTCTTTTGTGGTTTTCAGAAATTGTACTTTTTCTCCTGTTACTTTGTTGGTTATTATTTTTCCTTCTGCCATTTTGATAAATATTAAATATTTCCCAACTTTTTATTTATTCTTTAATATCCCAAATTCATTGTTTATCGGAAATGAAATTGAATTATTTATAATGATTTTAATTTATATTCTCACAATACTGCTGTTGCGTTAATAATTAAGAATTATTTGGGAATAACTTATATTG
>ENA-UOOM01000956-UOOM01000956.1-fermentation-metagenome-genome-assembly--contig:-NODE-956-length-30139-cov-6.373022_pt1 | contig 30139 bp, 25 predicted proteins | sample MGYA00245781_ERZ724031 | MGnify/ENA primary metagenome ERZ724031 (study PRJEB28704, sample SAMN03018317) | fermentation metagenome | biome: anthropogenic terrestrial biome; feature: soil; material... | reverse complement strand
GTAGAAGCCAACATTATAACTCTCCATAAATCCGAGGTACTCAAACCTGTTGTTCTGAACACTGAGCCTCCCATATATATCATCATTATTTGAACAACAGCAATTAAAACCATTATAAACACAAACGCAGGATTGGATAGAATATTGGCCAGTAGATTCAAGCGATTGGTTCTGGCATTAAAACAGTTAAATATGGCTGCAAAAATAAACAGAGCAAAGAAAGCAGTTATAAAATAATCCCCATCAGCGTGAAATTGAAATGCCATCTGTGTAAAGCGGGATTTGAGAAAGAACACACACATTATAACCGAATAGCTGCCTGTAAACAATATCTGACTATACATATAACGGTTGATGATGGTTTCATCTCTGCGCTTTGGCTTTTCTCGCATGTATTCAGCCAAAGGAGGTTCACCGGCAAAAGCAAGTCCTGCCAAGGTATCCATTACAATATTAATCCACAGCATTTGTATTATGGTAACAGGTTCTTCAATACCTATAAACGGTCCGATAATGGATATTCCAACTGCACTGAGATTAATTGTCAGCTGTAATATAATGAATTTCCTAATGCTCTTGAAAATAGTCCGACCGTAGAGTATTGCATTTCCAATTGATGTAAAATTGTTGTCCAAAATAACAATATCACCGGCTTCCTTGGCAACCTCCATACCACTGCCCATGGCGAAGCCAACATCTGCCTTTTTTAACGCAGGTGCATCATTAATACCGTCACCGGTCATACCAACTACCAATCCCATCTTCTGCGCTATGTTTACCAGCCGGCTTTTATCTGAGGGCAGGGCTCGTGCGACTACTCTAAGCTTTTTAAGTCGTTTTCTGATTTCTTCATCGCTCATGGCATTCAACTCGGCACTGGTGTATATCCCTTCATCCTTTTCATATTCAATAAGACCTGCCTCTTTGGCTATGGCAACCGCAGTTTCCTTGTTGTCACCTGTTATCATCACCACCTGAATGCCTGCATTGGTAACGTCTCTTACTGCCTGCCTGGCTTCGCGCCGTATGTCATCTTTAATGCATACAAGTCCAATAAGTGTAAGATTATTAAGTTTATCATCGCCGGTTATAAAGCTGTTACTGGTACATATGGCAAGAAGTCTAACCGATTGTTTTGCCATTCTGTTCATGTATGACGTCAATCTGTAAGAGTTGAATATTGGCGTTCTATTCCCCTTCCTATCATAAGCAAACTTGCAATGAGGCAATAGTTTTTCCGGGGCGCCTTTTATCAGGAACCTGTGCTTCCCTCCGGTAATCTGAGCAGATGAAAATTTGTTTTTAGAGTCAAAGGGGATAGTTCTAACAATGCTTGAAGGGGGAATATTTCTTACATCGGTTTTTATAAATTCCATAAGAGCCCGGTCTGTCGCATTCCCGCCTATTACTGTGGTTTTGCCTGATTGCTTACCTATCTGGGACCCGCTGTTATAATAGCATCCAGTTAGAAAGACATCATACAAGCCCTTTTGTTTTCTTAATTCGTCAGGCTTGTATTCCTTGCCGGAACCATCGATAAAACCCGTGACAGACAGCTTGCCTTTAGTCAGGGTTCCTGTTTTGTCCGTAAAAAGTATGTTGAGGCTTCCCGATGTCTCGATTCCCACCAGCTTTCTGACCAGTACATTATCCTTCAACATTCGATTCATGTTGGATGACAGTACTACCGTTATCATCATGGGCAGGCCTTCCGGAACTGCCATAACCAATACTGTTATTGCCAGGGTGATCGTACGGAATAAATCTTTAAAGAACAATGCTTTATCTGAAAAATATTGCGAGATCAGAACTGCATTAAAATGGTTTGTCCAAAATATATCGTAAAAAAGATTGGCAATTATGACTATGCCGGCTGCAACATAACCCATATTGCATATTGAATCAGCCAGGTTTCTAAGCTTGAGTTTCAAGGGGCTTTCTATGGTTTCTTCCTGAATCTCTATGGCCAGCTTGCCGTAAAAAGTCTTTTCACCAACAGCTTCAGTGCACATAATACCTTCACCGGAAGCGATAACACTTCCTCTGAACAGCTTGTCCCTGGCTAAGAAATCACCTGGAGCACTGTGATTGTCCATCATTCCGTTCAGGGGATATTTTTGAGCTTCCTTGGATTCGCCGTTTAGTGCAGACTGGTCTACACCCAGGGAACCGGAAAGCAAGATTCCATCGGATGGAACTCTTTCACCGGGCTGTAAAAGCACCAGATCACCAACTACAACTTCAGCTACAGGTATCTCATAAACCCCGTCTGCACGCCTTACCCTGCAGTTGATTCTTGCAGCATCCTCCTGTAATTTTTCAAATGCTGACTCACTGCCATACTCAGATAAGGTAGATACAAAAGTAGCTAATAAAATAGCTGCTCCTATGCCTATAATTTCAAACCAATTTATATTTCGTATCATTAACAGGATGTTGATCGCCAAAGCAACCAGGAGAATTTTTATGATAGGATCTCCAAAGCTTTCAAGGAGCTTCTTAATAAAGCTGTTGCTATGATGCCTTGTAAGTTGATTGCTTCCATATAGTTTTCGTGACAGTTCTACTTCCTGCTGAGTCAGTCCTCTGTCTCTGTCCCCTTTGTAACTATCACGATCATTTACATAATCATTCAACTTGTTCATCTATTTTTCATCCTCCGATTCCGATTCCAAGTCCTCAGAAGATTAATATGCAGACAAGCTGTGAAATATGTATGGAAGAAAAAATCCGGGAAGCAAATCTGAATAACTGCTTGGATTGACATCCTATTTTCTACTTGTTATACTGAATATGGAAAAAGTCAGTCCCTATCAATGTAGTTTATACTTTGTTGTAATGCAAGATGAAAAAAACATGGAAACAGATTAATTAGTCAAACAGTACATTATGCCTGTCTAGTCCAACACCAGTGACATAAAATTATGTTAAACCAATAGCAAATTATTCGACGTGGAGGAATTAATCGATGAAAATAATGAAGGGCGCAATATTGCCGGGAAATAGCACAGTAGAGCTTAAAGATTTTAAAATACCAACTCCCGGACATGGACAGGTTTTAGTTAAAACAATGGCTTCTACAATATGTGGCAACGCAAGGAAATTGCGGTAAGGTCGCAGTAGTATTTGAATAGATGTAGGATACCAGGCATTTTCTAGTGAGCTGTTCAGAGTGAACTGAAATTACTGGACTATTAAAATTATAAGAAATGAGATATATCCATGAGTAATCATACTGTGAATGCCCAAAAGAGAATAACCAATTTATTTTTGTCAGCATTAGAGAATCAGAATCTGCCTGTGGGCGTATTTGAGTTCTTTCCCTACCCAATCCAGATTTTCTCCATTGACGGTACTGCAAGGATGATTAATAAAGCGACACTAGATATGATAGGTATAAAGAACACGGAATCCCATGTGGGTAAATATAATGTTTTTAAGGATCCCATAGTACGCAGGCATGGTGTTATAGAGAAAATTAAACAGGTACCAACAGGCAAAACCGTATATATTACCGATTTTAATGCGTCTTATCAGGACATGATCCGGTATTTTGATGTGGAAGACAGAGGCATACATACCATATGCTCAGACATTACATGTTTTCCTTTGAGAAATGACGATGGTAAGATAGAATACTTTGCAGCAGTTTTTATATTTAAAAAAATATATAAGATGAAAGACGAGATTGAACGTGGTAAACAATATATAGAGGCACATTGGAATGAACCTTATAATATTGAAAAAACCGCAAAGTCGGCATATCTCAGCATATCCCATTTCATAAAGCTGTTCAAAAAGCACACCGGTGTAACCCCCCATAAGTATTACATAAATTATAAAATAAACAAATTGAAGGAGACGCTGCTGGACACCAATCTTTCCATCGCCCAGGCTTTTTCGGTCTGTAATATGAATTATAATGGTCATTCCGCAAAGTTGTTCAAAGAAAAGGTTGGCGTTTCTCCGTCTATGTACCGAGAAATGGCCCAATCAGATAGATAGCGTGCTATCTATCTGTTTGGGCTGTAATATTTGCCACAATTTATTTATCTGAATCGGATAGGGGAAACAATCGATCACTTTGGCAAGCATCCATGTTGAATTCTTCCCTTTCTACCATAATTATCTATATACCGATTATAACCTTCAAAGTGTATCGATACAAGTCATACAGCAATACACAAAAAACATATTGACAATCTATTTTTTTTGAATATACTAAATTCTATTACATACATATATTAGCATTAGAAATGAGAAAGGCTGGTGGTGATAGATGGAACAATTGGACTCTGACGTTCCCCTTCCCAAGCACACTTTAACAGTAGGTATCATCTATAACCTGAAGAAGGGGTTAAAGGCATCCATACCCGATATCGAAGCAGAACTGGACAATATCGACACGGTGCATGCCATTCAATCAGCGCTTGAATCAAAGAGACACAAAACAGTGTTAATTGAAGCTGATGAGGTATTACCGGATAAACTGCGTAATAACCGGATTGATATTGCATTTAATATAGCCGAGGGTTTAAATGGAAGAGGACGTGAGGCGCAGGTACCGGCAATGCTTCGTTTTTTTGGAATTCCCCACACCGGATCCGATGAAACTGCATTATGCATTGCTTTGGATAAGGCATTGACAAAGCGTCTGGTTTCTTCCTATAAGATTCGGACACCTAAAAGCATTTTGTTATCTTCAAATACAGCTATAGCTGCCGGATCTCTTCTATATCCAGTTATTATCAAGCCCAATGCAGAAGGTTCCAGTAAGGGAATATCTGATGTCAGCATTGTAAAAAATAAAAATGAGCTCTGTGAACTGGCAAAACGAAATTTCAATTTGTACAAACAAGACATGCTCGCAGAGGAATATATAGATGGACGGGAGTTCACTGTCGGCATCCTTGGCAATGGCAATGAAGCAAAAGTGTTCCCGCCAATGGAAATTATCTATAAGAAGGAAACACAGGAACAATACCATGTCTACAGTTATAATGTAAAACAAAACTATAAAGAGTATATTGACTATAAATGCCCTGCAGATATTACAGAGGAACAGCAAATTGAAATGATGAAAATATCCGGCAAGATTTTCAATATTCTTGGATGTTTGGATTTTGCCCGGGTTGATTTTCGCATGTCAAGAGAAGGAAGGGTTTATTTCATTGAAATTAATCCTCTGCCGGGTTTGGCTCCGGGATACAGCGATTACCCCATGCTGGCTGAATTTTGCGGTGTAACTTATACCGATCTGATCAATTCCATACTTGAGGCCGCACTTAAAAGGCTTAGTGCCATAGACAGAGGTGACATTGCACTATGAAATGGCGTAATGTTTCAGAACAGTCTTGGAACAGCTGGAAGTGGCAGTTCTCTCATAGGATCACAAATGCAGATATGCTGTCTAAAGTGATAGATCTATCTCAACAGGAGAAGTCAGATATTACAGCTTGCCTTGAACAGTTTCGTATGGCAATAACACCATATTATGCTTCCCTGATAAACCAAGATGACATAAATGACCCCGTGCGCAGGCAATCCATTCCATCTATAGAAGAGACTTATTATTGCAGTAATGATCTTTCCGATCCCCTTAATGAAGAGAAAGATAGTCCGGTGCCCCATATTGTGCATCGCTACCCTGACAGAGTATTGTTTTTAGTGACCTATGTTTGTTCCATGTACTGTCGTCATTGCACGCGACGCAGAGCTGTCGGAGAAGAAGATAAAGTGATTACAAAAAAAGAACTGAAACCCGCACTGGATTATATAAGTGCTCATACTGAAATTCGGGATGTCCTCATATCCGGCGGCGACCCCTTTGTTATGAGCACAGAAAAACTTGAATCAATCATTTCCGGGCTTCGTGCCATACCTCATGTTGATATAATACGAATTGGCACCAGAGTGCCCGTAGTTTTGCCCATGAGGATTACAACAGACTTGCTGGATATGCTGAAGAAATATCAACCTATTTGGATTAATACGCATTTCAACCACCCCAATGAAATTACACCTGAGTCTCAGAAAGCCTGTGCAGCTATTGTGGATGCAGGAATACCACTGGGAAATCAAAGTGTTTTGCTAAAGGGAGTTAATGACAATGCTGAAGTAATGAAGGATTTGCTTTTAAAACTGGTTCATATGAGGATTCGGCCGTATTATCTGTATCAGTGTGACCTGTCAAAGGGTATCTCTCATTTCCGTACCGATGTAGACAGTGGTATAGATATTATGCATCAGCTGACCGGTAATATCTCCGGTTATGCAGTTCCGAAATATGTGATTGACGCACCTCATGGCGGTGGAAAAATACCTGTAAGTTATAATTATATGATCAGCAAGGATGACAAGGAAGTAGTGATGGAGAATTATAAGGGTGATGTTTACAAGTATCCTCTCCCTAAGAAGAAAGCCTGACAAAAGCTAACACCTGGCATCATCTTGTTATCAAAGAACTGAAAAGGCATGCCTTGAATTGACAAGACACGTCTATACAAACACTAAGGGTGTATGCTGTATTTACTGTCACACTGGCTGATGCTGTCGCTTTCGCTGATATCCCAGATTGTATTAAAAACTTCTTGCCAGAACAATGCAGAGTGGTGTAATATAGAAAGACAAAATTAACTAATGGGGGGTTATTATGGAAAACGAGTTAAAGAAAAAGTATGGGTTGTTTACAGCCATCGCTATGGTGATAGGTATTGTTATCGGCAGCGGCGTCTTTTTCAAAGCTGAGACTGTACTGAAAGCTACCGGAGGCAACATGCCCTTGGGCATTGCTGCTTGGGGAATCGTTGGACTTATAATGATTGTATGTTCTTACACCTTTGCTATCATGGCAACAAAATATGAGAAGGTTAATGGTATAGTGGATTATGCCGAAGCGGCAGTCGGTAACAAATATGGCTACTATGTGGGCTGGTTTATGGCAGTCATATACAATCCAACAATAACCTCAGTACTGGCCTGGGTCTCAGCCCGCTATACATGTGTGCTTCTCGGCTGGGATATTACCAGCGGTGCTTGCATGACTATAGCATGTTTTTACCTTGTTGCCAGCTATGCTATGAATGCGCTATCTCCTGTCATAGCAGGAAAATTTCAAGTTTCTACTACAGTAATCAAACTCATCCCATTATTTCTTATGGCAGTTGCAGGAACAATTATTGGCTTGCTTAATGGCATGACTTACGACAATTTTACTCGCGTGGCTGATACCAGCATTGGCATAGGCGGCGGTTTGTTTGCATCTGTTGTAGCTGTAGCATTTGCCTATGAAGGCTGGATAATCGCAACCTCAATAAATTCTGAACTAATAGATTCTAAAAGAAATCTGCCAAAAGCATTGATTATCGGTTCATTCATTGTAGTTGTAGTTTATATTTTCTATTATATTGGTCTTGCCGGTGCTGTTTCTACCGAGGCACTTATGGAAAGCGGTGAAGCGGGAGCAAAGTTGGCCTTCCAGAACGTTTTTGGCAGAGTAGGCGGGTCACTGATTTTTGTGTTTGTAATTATATCATGTCTTGGTACGTTAAACGGGCTGATGATAGGTTGCACCCGCGGCATGTATTCATTGGCTGTACGAGGCAGAGGTCCCAGACCGGAAATCTTCAAGCAAGTAGACAGGGTTACCAATATGCCGACAAACTCCTCTATCTTAGGACTGTTGCTTTGTGCTTTCTGGCTCCTTTATTTTTATGGTGCAAACCTTACAGCTTCATGGTTCGGACCATTCGTGTTTGATACATCAGAGCTTCCCATAATAACGCTTTACGGGGCATATATTCCAATTTTCTTTATGTTAATGAAGAAGGAAAAAGAGCTTTCTACATTTAACCGATTCGTTATGCCTGTACTCTCCGTGTTGGGCTGTTTGTTTATGGTAATCGCTGCCTGGCTTGCCCATGGAATGGCTGCTGTGTATTATTTAATAGTATTTGCTGTTATCATGCTTATCGGAGTTTATTATAGAATTGTAGAGAAAAGAAACCTGGCAAATTGAGGAAACCATAGCAGATTGCTTTTACTAACAGTTATTTGGCGGGAATGAACTGTTGAAGTATACCCGGACTTCAAGTTCCGGGTATATTTATTAGGGTAAGCTTACCGATTCTTTAATAATCTTTAATCGAAACCTCAAGCCATATACCCCTTCGTGAGCTGGTTGACATCGTATTTTCAGCCTGCTATACTGTATTTGAAAAAGCACTCTACCAGAAACTTACAAAAAATGCCGTGTATTATAGTAAATGGTGCTGCAAAAACTACTCCAATTATGCCAGCTGTTATGGAATCAATGCGAAAACTTATGCCTGTATATGTTGTTGGATTATATAGTTTTAAGTAGAACAAAATGAAACATGAAGATATGGTAAGGCCAATAAGTCTAATATGGTTAAAAACTAAAGATAGAAGCAGGTGAAATAATTACATGTTGAAAATGCTTTTAATAGAAGATGAACCAGCAACTGTAGAGGGCATAAAATCAGCAATTAACTGGTCTTTAATGGATATTACCATCTGTGGTGTTGCAACTGATGGTATAAAGGCTATTGAAATGATTAATGAGCTAAATCCTGATATTATTCTTTGTGATATTAGAATACCTAAATTGGATGGGATTTCTGTTATTAAACAAATCCAGCCTAATCACCCAGATGTAAAGATTATATTTCTCAGTGCTTATTCTGACAAAGAATACCTTAAAAGTGCTATTAGTCTTAATGTTATTGACTATATTTATAAGCCTTTTGAATTAACTGAACTTACCCAGGCTGTTGAAAAGGCTAAAAATGCTTTTATACAGCAAAACACCATTGAAGATAGAAGCCGACACCGTGATATAGCATTAAATCTCATCCAAAAGGGCTGGACTCCCAGCTTATCTTCAAAAAATACCAATATTGATTTGGATGACTGCTTGATTACTATCATTATTCGATTCAATATAAATAACAATCTCTATATAAATAACGACATAGAAGCTATTAAAATCAATCATTATTACTCAGACTTTTGTAAGGCTTTTGATGATATTTTTAATAAGAAATATGTGATTTCTCCAATCAATAATGGATACATTCTTCACGCCAACGTTCCAGAGGATTCTATGTTAAATGAGAAAATAAGCTCACAGCTCAGCCAGCTTCTTTGTATACCGGGAAGTTATTTGAAGTACACAACAATTGGTATAAGCAATCCTGTAAAATCTTCTGTGTATTTAATGGATTCATACCGCCAAGCTAGAAATGCTGTACTTTCTGCGTTTTTATCCGGATACGGAAAGTTGATTTTTTATAAGGATTTAAACGATAATAGATTCACACGATCAGAAGAATTGGAAGAAATGATTTATGATAATATTAATACAGATAACATTGCCTCCGCTATTGATTTTTTAAAAGAGTATATAGGATATATGCGAAATTGCAGCATGGAAGATATTCCTGCTGTTAAAGATGAACTAATAGGCATAGCGTTCAGGTTAAATCAAAAATTAAAGAAGCATGATGACACACAAAAAGATTATATTACCAATGTAATAAATTCAGCATTGGATATAGAAGATATAGGACAATATTTATTTCAACTGCTGGACAAGATACAAGAAAATATTAATAATCTAAACAGTAAAGGAAGGGTTATATTCGATGTAGAAAATTTCATCCTTCAGAATTATGACAAGGAACTTTCAATAGACAAGATTACGGAGCATGTTTACCTTACCCCAACATATCTATGTCATCTTTACAAAAAGACTACTGGAAAAACTTTGAACCAGTTCATTCTTAAAACTAAAATGAATAAATCAAAGAAATTGCTTACAGACACAGAACTTAAAATTAATGAGATTGCAGAAATTTTGGGATATAATAATCAGGGCTATTTCACCAGAACTTTTACTAAATATTTTGGTATGAATCCCAGTACTTTCAGAAACAAACAATTATAGTAGGCAGGATAAGATGATAAAAAAACTTTCAAGCTATATCAAAAGAATATATAAAAATACTTCCTATCAGAATAAACTCGTGTTATCTTCATTTATTCTAATACTGGTACCTATTATACTGTTAACCACTTATTCGTATTACAAAAATATTCAGACTGTAAAAACTGAGGCTGTTTCTATATCTGAGTTATATCTGCAACAAGTACGGAGTTCTATTGATGCCAGAATAACAGAGTTGGTTAATACAGCTAAATTTATCTCAAGGCATGAAACTGTCAGGGAAATATTAGAAAAATCTCCCGGTTCTTTACCAATAGGAGAGCAAATAGAAGATCTCAATGAGCTGGATGTCATAATTGCCAACTATCTTTTTTCCACTAATATTTATGATATTCGTCTCTATGTGGATGATGGTTTTATATATAGCAATAGAAATACTACTACCTATAATCTCAGTGATATTAATGATTTTGGCTGGGCTGGAATGTTCAGCGAATTTTACGCAGTAGTTTATTATACAGAGCCTTATGAGTTTACGTATATTTCCAATAATGTCCGACGCATAATCTCTGCAGTTATACCCATTCGAAATTCAAGTGATTTTGAGCAAATAGCTGCCGTCATTTGTGTGGATATGTTAGAAGAAGATTTATTGGAAATCATGGCTGCAGCAGATTATATAAATAAAGGCGAAATTTTGATTACAGATATAAATTATAAACCTTTATCCATATATACTTCCTTGGATAATAACCATTATCCCGAGATTATAAATTACATTAAAGAACAAGAAACCAATCCAGTATCCACCGGCATAACTGTTGTTGATAACAATATCATTGGTGTAGCTCCCCTTTGGAATACCTGGGTGCTTATTTCTATTGCTTTTATGGAAGACATGGTGGCTACCCAATCATATTTAGGATTAAGGTATTTATTGGTGATTGTTTCAGCATCTATTGGTGTTTATATGATAGCTAAAATATATGCAAAACAAAACTCTAAAAGAATAACTAATTTGGCAAAACAAGTTCGCGTTGCAGAAAGTGGTGACTTTAATGTTCAATGTGTTGTAGATAGTGCGGATGAAATAGGTGACCTGCAAACAAGCTTTAACTATATGGTTAAAAAGATTTATTCTCTGCTGCAGGAACAGTATGATCTAGGCAGGGATCTAAACGTTATGGAGTTAAGAGTACTCCAAGCCCAAATTAATCCTCACTTCCTGTATAATACATTGGATCTTATACTTTGGGCAGCCAGGAGAGGGGATATGGATCAAGTCAGTGATATAGTTATAAAGCTTTCAAAATTCTATCGTTTAAGTTTAAGTAATGGCGATGATTATATAAGCTTATCTGATGAAATAGAGCATGTCCGTTTGTACATTGAATTGCAAAACCTCAGATTTACAAAACAAATAGATTTATCAGTAGATATGGACGAAAGCCTGAAGGACTATAAAATTATGAAGCTGCTTTTGCAGCCAATCGTAGAAAATAGCATTATCCATGGTATCACTAATTCCGATATTGAGAAAGGGGAAATCTATATTTCTGCTGCTTTGGAGTCGGAAATAATTCATCTTTCAGTGAAAGATAATGGCATTGGTATGGATCAAGCCACTATATCTAAAATAATGTCTTATGGAGAAGTTCATAATAAAGAATACTCAAAATTTGGGGGATACGGGCTGAGAAATGTTATTGACCGCTTAAGGTTATACTATAGTAACGAAGCTAATATTGTTATTAGCGCAACTCCAAATGTTGGCACTGAGATTAATATTATAATACCTTATAAACAATAAAGTGTAATAAATCATAATATTTTACCAATTTCTTAAAAATATCAAAGAGAGAACCTTAATATATTATAAATCTTAATGGTTCTAGTTCATTGAAACACTTCTGTAACAAATATAAAATATTAATAGGTGCCTTGGTTTCTTGTTTGTAATTGTTAAGTGAAGAGATTTCTTTCACCTATAATAGATGATGGAGAAATGTAACTATGCGGATCGGAACAAATACGCGCTCATTTACACAATATTTTAAACAAAATTACGATATGTATCTGTTGTTAATACCTGCATTGGTGTATATATTTATTTTCAATATAATACCTTTACAAGGAATTGTATTGGCTTTTAAAGATTATAATATGTTTATTGCAGATTCGCCCTGGAAATCCATTGGAGCCAGTGAATGGGTAGGTTTTAAGCATTTTATAAATGTATTTGCAAGAAGTGATTTCAAGAGGGCTTTATCCAATACAATAATTATCAGCGCATATAAAATTGTATTTCTCTTTCCATTACCCATCATATTTGCAGTACTTTTAAATGAAGTAAGAAGCATAAAGTTTCAGAAAGGATTACAAACTGTAGTGTACCTCCCTCATTTTCTTTCATGGACTGTAATTGCTGGTATATTTATTTCATTGTTGGGATCCACTGGAGTAGTCAATGCAGCACTGGTAAACTTAGGCTTTGATAAGGTCAAGTTTTTGATGGATAATTCAGTTTTTCGAGAAGTATTGATATTTACAGCCGGTTGGAAAGAAACGGGATGGAATTCCATAGTTTATTTTGCAGCTATCGCAGGCTTGGATCAAGAATGTTATGAGGCTGCATATATTGATGGGGCTGGGCGTTTTCAACGAATGTGGTATGTAACATTGCCAGGCCTGCTTCCAACTGTAGTTGTATTGCTTATTATACGTGTTGGCGCTTTTATGTCAGCTGGTTTTTCACAAATATTTGCTATGTATAATCCAACGGTTTATGAGTCAGCAGATATAATTGATACATTTGTATATAGGATAGGACTCGGAAAAATGGATTTTAGTACCGGAACAGCAGTTGGATTATTTAATTCATTAATCGGTTTGGCATTGGTATTGTTTACTAATAGAATATCAAAAAAGCTGACCGGCAGAAGTATTTGGTGAAATAAACCATAAGGAGATACATTTATGGCAATCAAACAGAAATTTACATTCTTTGATATTATAAATATATTTTTTCTTTGCTTATTTGGTGTTGTTACAATATTACCTTTCATGCATGTTATTGCAAAAGCTTTCAGTGGTGAAGGCCCGGTTATCGCTGGTTTGGTAAATTTTTTACCAAAACAATTCCAAGTTGATACTGTATTATATGTTTTACAAAGATCAGAGTTTTTAGGAGCTTTCAGAATCTCTGCAATTGTTACAGTAATTGGTTCTGCCCTTGCGATGTTTTTAACTGTTACTGCAGCCTACCCTTTATCAAAGCCCAATTTAATAGGCAGGAAATTTTTTCTCTATATATTCGTGTTTATAATGTTATTTAATGCAGGTATGGTTCCTAATTATTTGCTTTTCAATTCGTTGGATTTGCTGAATACAATATGGGCTCTGGTATTATCCGGTACCTTTTCAGTATTCAATATGTTTATAGTTAAAAATTATTTTGAATCATTACCTGAGAGTGTGGAAGAATCAGCCAGGATTGATGGAGCATCGGGTATAAAAACACTGCTGTATGTTGTACTTCCAATGTCTAAACCAGTACTTGCAACGATTACTTTATTTTATGGAGTAGGTTATTGGAATAACTATATGTCAGGTGTTTTATATATCACAAAAGCTTCCTTGAAACCTCTGCAACAATATCTTTTTGATTTGACTAATGAAGCACTTAACATTATGGACTCAACTGGTAATATTAAGAATATAGACAGCGCAATGAATCTTACCGGCGAAAGCGTGCGCTCTGCAACAATTGTTGTATCTACTGTTCCCATTCTAATTCTTTACCCGTTCCTGCAGAAGTACTTTGTTAAAGGTATTACTATCGGATCGGTAAAAGGTTAAGTGCTCGCGTTTACTAATCTTTGAGGTTTGGATGAATTTCATCCTTATCGCAAAGGTTTAATATAAACATAAAAAGGAGAGATTTTGCATTATGAAAAAACTACTAAGTATTATTCTTGCTGCTATCTTGATATTTACTATGGCAGCATGCACTCCGTCTGAGGAGGAACCCAGCGATAAAACAGCAGAACCTACTGTTAAGCCAGTTGAAACTACAGAGCCGGTAGAAGAGGATCCTATTTTAACCGGTGAAAAGCCTGAATTGAATATTTTGACGTGGTATACACCCTATAATATGGAAGAACAACCTCCATATAATGTAGTTGAAGAAATAACAGGCTACAAGATTAATTGGTTCAACCTGCCTCTAGAAAACTCCGATGATAAACTGATGCTTGAAGTTTCTGGCGGCTCTTCCTATGATTTACTTATGAGGATTAACAGTCAACCAGCAAATCAACTCCAAGTTCAGAATGCACTTATGGACATAAAACTAATGTTGGAAAAGTACGGAAACAATATACTGTCTGCAGTTTCCGATATGGCACTTGATTCTGTTACAACCGAGGATGGAATGATTTACGGTATTCCTCACGAAGCATTTAGTGGAACAGGCTATGGTGTCATGAGAGGTGGTATTGGCTTTAATACGAAGTATCTGGATGACTTGGGAATGGAACTTCCCACAAATTTAGATGACTTTTATACCGTATTGAAGGCTTATACGAACAAGACTGACAAACCTGCACTGACAACAGTAGCTACTGGCTGGGTAAGCTATATTATGGCTGGATTTGGTATGGGTGATGCAGGCTGGTATGAAGTAGACGGTGAGTATCTGCCTCGGATAAAGCACCCTGCTATGGTGGATTATCTTGCATTTATGCAGAAGCTTTATAAAGAGAATCTGTTGGATAACGACATGCCAATAAATACTGGTGCTACAGCAATAGAGAAATTGACAAACGGAACAGTGCTGGCTTATCCGATTATGTTCTGGGATATTGACAGTATTTATCAGGCATTTGATGCAGTTGGTATGGATGCTAAAATAGAAGTTGCCACCCATTTGGCAAAAGATGCCGAAACAGATCCAGTTATTTATGTAGCACAGGGAGTATCCTACCTTACTTTAGTTCCAAAGACTGCAAAGAATCCAGAACATGCTGTAAACTGGTTCAACACTATCTCTGATAATGACAACTTTAAAGAGATTTATATTGGTGAAGAAGGTGTAGCCCATGAAGTAAAGGATGGCGCATATTATCCACTCTTCCCAACATTCAATGACTATAACCATGCTGATATGTATGTCGGTGTTAATGACGCTGAAAATGCATTCCAAATGTGGCAGGCCAGAGCAAGAAAAACCGATGCTATGGCTGAGATGTACGAGCAGATGAACGCTAGAGCTGATGAGTATAAAGTGATTTCCTATTATGAGCCCTATGCCGCATCTTTAGAAGCTGTTAGAAACAACCAATCAGCACTGAATACAATGGTAAATGATAAGTTGATCCAGGCTATTGCCAGTGGCGAGGATGCACAAACTGTAGTAGATGATATCATTGAAGAATGGGAGAATACCGGCGGTTTGGATTATGAAACAGCTATGAAGGAATGGTATGCAGCTAACAAGGATTTGTTTGATTAATTATACTTGTTAGTAATACAAAAAACCTATGAGTTAACAATAAACCAATAAGTATAAAGAAACCTGATGAGACATTCATATGACAAAACCTCTAGCGTATCAGGTTTCTGTTTTTTATTATATTGAAACTTTACGCATACGAAGGAGATTTTAACATGGTCACTAACTATCAATTTACCTATGAAGCGGACGTTGTTGTTTGTGGGGCAGGGACAGCTGGTTCCATAGCAGCGATAGCAGCTGCCAATGAAGGAAAGACTGTAGCCTTAATAGAACAATTCGGTACTGCAGGTGGCAGCGCAACTTTATCTCTGGTAACACCACTAATGCACACTGGAATAAAAGACAACCCTATGAATTCATATATCAGCCAGGAAATCAATAAAAAGCTTGTGGAATATGGCGGGGCTGCTGGTGATGGTTCATTATTTGATCCCCAAATGCTTGCTATTGTCCTGGAAGAATTTCTTGTTAAGGACAACATTAAAATTTTCTATCATACTTTTATTACTGATGTAGTAAGAGATGCGGATTCTGTCCAAGGGATTATTGTATATAACAAATCAGGAAAAGGTTTTATCAGCGGAAAGGTTTACATTGACGCAACAGGAGATGGTGATGTATCCTATCTTGCCAAGGCAGATTATATGACAGGAGATGAGAATCAGAAAAATCAAGCGGTATCCCTGCGATATATAATTGGAGGAATTAATGTTGAAGAGTTCTGGAACTATCTGAACCGATATCAAACAGAAATGCAACGGAAAACATATGGTCCGGACAAAACCCTCCATACTGCAATGACTTTGCCCAACATCAATAAATGGCCTTTGGATCCTGTTTTTATGGATGCTGTGGAAAAGAAAGATTTGATTAAAGAGGATGTGATTTACTGGCAGACATTTAGTATACCTGGACGAAAAGACAGCTTGGCTTTTAACTGTCCTGAATTCTTTGAGAATACAGATGCAACAAATAATGATGATTTAACCTATGTCCAATTGCACGGGAAAAAAGCCATCATGCGTCAGCTTAAATTTTACAAGAAATATTTCGAAGGATTTGAAAATGCCTATATTTCTGATATAGCATCTATGGTTGGTATCAGGGAATCTCGAAGAATTGTTTCGGACTATTTACTAACAACTGAGGATGTGCTTTCACATCGTAAGTTTGAAGATGGTATTGCCCAATCCAATTATCCAGTGGATGTACACGGGATAGAGCTTCGGACGGACAATATAAAATGTAAAAGCGATGAAATACCATTTTATGAGATACCTTACCGCTGCCTGGCAGTAAAAGGCGTGGAAAACTTACTTGCAGCCGGCAGATGCATCGGTGCAGACTTTATAGCTCAGAGTTCTCTGCGCATTATGCCTACATGCAGGGCTATAGGAGAAGCATGTGGAATTGCCGCTGCTATGGCTGTTGATGAGAATAACAATGTACACAAAATCAATGGCAGCAATGTCAGAAAACATATGATCAATAAGGGTGCAAAATTTGTTTAAATGTCATGTAAGCTTAGCTAAAAGCTACTTATACACTTTTTAATATTAGAGAATCTCATAGAATTATAGGTGTTAGTAAAATATATTTGAAACAAAATAACACCCAAGCCCAGCAAGGAAAAGTCCGCAGATAATGATTACAATCTTGTAGATGTGCTGATTCATAAACCTGCGTCCGCCGGCTGCCATTGCAGATATCAGGGAATACCAGAGCAGATCTGCCGTGATATGCCCTGTAAAAAATGAGGCTGCGCCGATTGGTCCATTTTTTAAAGCCAAAGTCAAATAAGTCAGACCGACCGTAGCCCACCAAATTACCCAATATGGATTGGTTAAGCTGAGTAAAACTCCGGTTGCTGCTGGATGCATGGTAACCTTTTTACCGGCTTCCGATCCATTGGGATCGAGAGTAAGCCGTCCCTTAACCGCATCTATTATCATCTTACATCCAATGAATAATAAAAAGACTCCTCCAACTCCAGCAGTCCCAATCTTATAGACTGATCCATGGTATTAAAGAATCCATTGAAATAGTATATCAGAACAAGAAAATGTTTAATGCTGTTCTCGCAAGTCATAAGCAATAATTGCTGAAATATATTATACTTTGTTGGAGCTGGGACATAGAAAGATTGCTTTTCTAAGCGCCCCTTTGGAAAAAATCTCTTATTCAAGAAAGCGCAGACTTTCCGGAGTTCAAGACGCTTTAAAAAGCGATGCAAAACTATATGTGTATGACAGCAAAAACGAGGCGGAGTTGGATGATAAAAGTTATGAGCTCGAACTTGGTCACGATCTTACAACACGGATTTTACAAGAGGAACCGGGAATAACTGCACTAATAGCTGCTAATGACATGATTGCCTTCGGTGTATACAAGGTTCTGCGGGAAAAAAACATCCGCATACCGGAGGATGTTTCTGTATGTGGATTTGACAATCTGCAGCTAAGCGAACTGATGCTTCCTTCTTTAACAACAGTAGACCATCTTACTCATTGGAGATGCGGCTTGGCAATTGATATACTTGATAACAAAATCAGTAATAGACTTTCCACCCCGCTCCGGGTCAACTATGAGCCTCAGCTCATTGTCAGAAACTCCACTGGCAGGGCACGGTAGGTATAGCATTTCTCATCTCATATAATGGAATTGAAAAGGCAATAAAAATGATTTATACTTATCTTAATAAAGCAGTCAAGAAATAATTATATTGGAGGCATGTTAAATGGTAGATTATGAAAAACTGCTTGGAACTGTTGACAAACATCGGGAGAATATACTAGCCGCGGAAAGATACATATGGAAGCACCCTGAAACCGGTTATAGGGAATGGAAAACAAGCGCTTACCTGGAAACAGAGTTTAAAAAATTAGGTTATGTACTTACAAAGGCAAGAAATATACCCGGCTTTTATACTACTATAGACACAGGTCGCCCTGGTCCTTGTGTACTTATTATGGGTGAACTGGACTCCCTTATTTGTGCTGATCATCCAGAGGCAGATCCGGAAACCAAAGCCGTGCATGCCTGCGGGCATAATGCTCAATGTGCGGCTCTGCTTGGTATAGCTGTTGCCCTTAAGGAAGATGGTGCTTTAAATGGACTATCCGGATCCATCAAGCTCTGTGCTGTTCCAGCCGAGGAGCTGATTGAAACCGGCTATCGTGAAACTCTGAGGCAAGCAGGCACCATCCAATATTACGGTGGCAAGGTTGAATTCCTGTACAGGGGTTATTTTGACGATGTGGACATGGCTTTTATGTTTCATACCAGCGCCGGAAAGCATCTATTTTCTGCAAAGAGGGGTACAAATGGCTGTGTAGTGAAAAACATTAATTTTAAGGGTGTGGCTTCTCATGCAGGCGGCTCCCCCCACGCTGGAATAAACGCTTTGTATGCTGCTAACCTTGGTATGCAGGCAATTAATTCACTTCGAGAAACCTTCCAGGATAATGACCACATCCGCGTGCATCCGATTATTACAAAAGGCGGAGAAGCAGTTAGTGCCATTCCCAGCGATGTTACAATAGAAAGCTATGTTCGCGGTGCAAACCTAGATGTTATAACTGAGGTTAACAAAAGAGTGAATCGTGCACTGGCAAGCTCTGCAACAGCGATGGGTGCTAATGTTATTCTAAGCGATCGACCTGGATATGCTCCGCTTATAAATGATAAAAACCTGCTTCAAATAGCAGAATCAGCCATGAAAATGATTGCACCTGCTGAAGAAGTCTCCATTACTGATAACTGGGGCACCGGTTGCACGGATATGGGCGATATTTCAGCTGTTATGCCAGCTATTCACCCTTATGCCGGTGGTGCTGTAGGAACCGGTCATGGAAATAACTATTACATCGAAGATCCTGAGAAGGCCTGCGTTAACTCAGCAAAATGTCAGTTGATCATGCTATATATGCTTCTATCAGATAATGCTCGTAAAGCCAAAAAGGTAATTGCAGAAAAAGATGTGCGCTACTTATCAAAGCAAGCATATTTTGAAGCAATTGACGCAATAACCCAAGATAAAAAAGCCGTCATTTATAATGAGGATGGAACCGTTCTGCTTGACTATACGAAGTAGGTACTGTGCCGAATGCATGATGCTAAATAGAGTAGATACTAAGGTCATCATCCTGAATGTAACAAAGACCCTGCTGCATATGTAAATGTCTCCTGAATCAAACAATAACGGTATATATGGAGCATAGCTCCAATTGACTGCGCCTTTCAATCTGTTACTTCTACCAGGCTATAGTAATTACAACTGTTGTTTTATTAACAGATTCATTTTATCAAAAGAATCCCATAAATCTTTGGTGATAGTAAAACTACACATTTTAGACAGATACTTTAATTTATTTATTATTTCCTCAGATGTGAACCCAGTATTGCTTTTTATCCACTCATCTGTTACAGAAATAATCTCATGGGCTGCTAGATTTCTAACTTTTTGTTCAACATTGCTTAGATCTTCTACTGTGTTCTTTGTTTTTTCATGATTGCAGTATGCATCAATTATAACTGATAGATGATATGACGCAATAGGATTTTCTAATATTCTCCCATTGAAATGGTCATCTAAAACCCTCAATAAATCAGGATTATTAGCTAGCTTTTTCCTATCCCACCTTCTTATAAAAACATTATTTCGGTTTCTCTTTATAGTAGAATATGTATTTATACCAATATTACATTGTTTTTTCAATACCAATTCAAATAATTCCGCAATAATGGGGGTAATTGCTCTTATAAAATCCGAATACTCTTCCCTTTTCAGCTTAATTCTAAGACATAATAAATATTCCAATATAATTTTTCTATTCCAATCTTTTATCGGCAATATATCATAATCAGTGCTATTCAAAAGTTTATCTATACCTGAAAAATCTAACTGGAGCCTATAACTTGCTGCTCTTAACAATATAAACAGATCATCACATACAAAATCTTTTATGCTTTTAGATATCTGCAAAGCTGCCACATAATCATATGAATCAATATGATTATTAATTACTCCCTTCTTTATAGCAGCTAGTTGATTATCGCCCCTCGATTCAATACATCTATTTTCAAAATTTTCAACATTATCTTCATTTAGTTCCCAATATTCCTCTACTTCGTAATTATCTCTATTTTCATAATGAAGGTTTATTCCTTTAACAGGGGTGGAGACTTGTATAGGAATCATTCTATACTCTGAAATGGATGCCATCATTTGCAATGCACTTTTCATAGCAGGTGTTCCGGATGAAACATTCAGATATAATGTTGAATATTGGTGTTTGCTTTTTATATCAGAAATGATATCGTTAAAATCTTTATAGAAATAATCATATTCATGAACATTGATTAACTCAGGTCTCTTGAGTTCATGAACTTGAAATTTATGATTTAGAAGCTTCTCCAATCTTTCAATGCAATATAGATATCTATTGTCCTTGTCTTGGTAGACACACATTTCCTTTGATAAATATATGTAAACAATATCAGGCTTATAAACCCTTAAAATATGAAGCATCGCTCCATCTCTGAAATTTGAAATTGGATCTGTTCCCCCAATTGGTGAAAATAAGATCTTTTGATTCATGGCGTACCCCCCCATTATAAACTTTAATACCTCTCGCAACTTGCCCCTAAATAATTATTACTTCTTCTTGTTCTATAGTTTTTGCTTTCCCCCAGGATAACACTTCTCCGTTACCGCTTATCAGCTACAAATACAGGTTTCCGTCCCCTATCGGGGATATACCTTTCCTTACATGAGCATTAACACAGTAACGCTTATAGGCAGGGCAACCCGTTTCCGTCCCCTATCGGGGATATACCTTTCCTTACCCTGCCCTATGAACCTTAGAGATTTCAATAGCTAGCTGCCGATTTGCGGCGCAAAATTTACACACCATCTTTATACCTCCCATACAGCTATTATAAATCGAATAATCGTTGAAAATAAAGGCTCGGCTTAAAACGGGCTTATTGAGCCTATGTACTCTTTACAATATCCATTTTACAAAGCCCCATCTCATATAAAATACCATTATATCTTGTGCATTTAAGCATATGAGGTGATACACCCAATATCGGATCTTTACGATGCTTATGCTCATTTTTCAATCTGTAAGGAAGTGTATTATCAATTATCTCACTTACAGCTTTTACTCCTTCTTCCTTTCCGAAGAGTGGGTAGGACATCGTTTTTGAAACGTACCCGCTGCCACCGCCTAAATAAAATGAATTTTCCTGATAAACTTTATTCCTTTTAAAAGCTTCTAAAAATACATCCTGGCAGCAGTCAAAGAAAGCATTTATTGCGTTTATAATATCGCTGACTTCATAAATACATAACTGCGTATCAATTGTCAGATCAAATTCAATTTTCTTATGAGGCATTACGCACTCTCTTAATACATTTAATTTGTTTTCAGTTCCATCAACTGATACATCAACTTTTTGACATAATACTAAATCAGATACACTAATAGGTTTACTATCGCTGATACGTATTCCAGCCAGGCAATCATTTACTGCATCATATTTTTTCTTGTTTCTGTTTAAAATATTGAAGGCTTCGTTTTCTATATCATTTGCTTCTCTGCTTAAATATCTTTTTCCATTATATCTGGCTTGTCTTATGCCACTTTTAAATTTATTATAGGAATTTTTGTTTTTTATCATGTTTCCGGATAATAGTGCCGTCCTAATAGCTCCTTTTAGGCTGCTGCCCGGCACATATGGACAACCATAGGCATCTTTCACAAACAGTAAGATTTCTTTTTTTCCTCTATCCTCAAATAGTGAATCTCCGCTGTCAAGATTGTATTTCATCCACTGCTGATATTGTTTCCTATCTATATTATTCGCTCTAAACCATGCAAATAAGTCTCTACTATCATATAAGAGATACTCTTCATATTCTTTTAATAAATTTAACTTCTTCAAACCTATAAAAAGTTTGTATAAGTCAGGAATTAAAACTTTTTTATCAAACTTATGGAATACATATTTCTTCTTACTAATCTTCTCGCCAGAACCCACAAATACCGGTGAGAGAGTCTCTATTATTATTTTAAATGTTTTTAAATAACCCACTAACTCACCCCCAAGAACATTGGCTTTGCATACCTGTACACAGGATGATTACCCTTATAAGATACATCATAAATATCTCCATTAAAACGAGACGTGAAACAAGAGCCTGCTTTAAAAGCATAAAAATCTTTTTTCTTAAGATTACCAACAGCATATGTTAATGAGCTTACAAAGCCACTTCTTTTGACTAACAAGTAATAAGAATCCTCTATAGCAAGATCGATCTCTTCCTCATCAGGCATACTGGATGATAGTGTCATATAGCTTTTCGCTGCTTTATTATTTAAACGTTCCAGCATTTCATCAGGTGGCCCTTCTACCACAAATCCAAATTTTCCCAACCCTGAAGACCGTTTTCCTCCAATACCTGTATAAGACAGGCTCAAAAGTAAGTCTTCCATAAAATACAAATCATCTGTTCTTGTATAAGCGATGCATATATAGATACCATTACCACTTGAAAATCTATATACTCCTACTGAATATGGCATAGTTTCTTCTGTTCCTCTTATCCTGGCTTGAGTCTCTATCGAATGTTTGCCCAGATCCGTAAATATATCTGATTCATAATTAGGGTCCAGATTCCCTTCCATGTATATGCCTAACTTACTGACAGGAATATATTTTAATTTTTTAAAAGCCTTCTTCTGAACAGAATTACCTTCATCTTCTACTATATCAACAGGCTTTAACGGCTTTGGAACATACAGTTCATCCTTAATAAAAGGCATAGCATCGGATATGAAAATTAAATTATCTTTAACTAATGTAACCAATTTATCAAGAAGCTCCGTGCCGCCTGCTTTAAGTGCCTCATGGCATAATGCAGAAAATATCGTGTCCGAATTGATTACATATTCATTATCTGTTAAAGAGTCCACACCAATATGAACACCCGTTTTAAAATCTAATTTATAAATAGCGTAGTTCATAACTATACCTCTTCCAGCATTGACTGACACCTATTAAAAATTTCACCGTCTATCTCGCCAACAGCAGTTTGCATTTCAAGATCAGCAATTTTTACTTTCCCATATCCTCTTGAGCCATGGCCTCCCAAATAATCATATTGCAGCAATTCGAAACCATCTTTAATCAGCTGGAAATCTTCCTCAATCTCATTTTCTTCTTCTGCATCATAAATTAACCTCAACTCAAATACAGTACCCCTTATCACCCTTTCTATCTGTCTCGGATTAGCAACTGCTGATAGACGATTGATGGTGTTCTCAAATTTTATTTCTGTAGAAGAGTGGATACCAATATCTTTCAACTCATCCATGTTGCTTACTGTCATATCTGAAAACAGTAATCTGCTTCGTTTAACGTTTCCTTTCTTTGCACTGCCAAATAACCTTAAAATTCTCTCGTCATCATCATCTGGTGAGCCAGCGATTCTGCCCTGGTTATATTTTTTTGCCAATAATGTTCGCATTTTACCCTTTAGGCTGCTTCCAGGTATCATGGGTAAATCAGTTCCTGCATCCCTTATTACTGGAGAATCAACTGATCCAATCGCAGCAAACTGGCTTGAACCCCCTATGTGCATCCCTGTTTCAACATGGATTGTACCTATTATTTGGATTTTTGCATACATGTGTTTACCTCCCTTAATCTCTTCCACCGTAGTATTTGTGATATGCAACCAATGCCTCCATATATTTACAAAACAGTAGAAAGCCGTCCCTGCTTTTTCCTATATGGTCAATATATTGTAGTATACCTGCTTTTTCAACGAAGTCCTTAACTGCTCTTTTTCTTCCTGCCTCATAGACAAACCGCAACTTTAGATACTGAATTCTACTTTGAAGATCAATACTCAATTCTGCTCCAGTTTCATGCGCAGCTTCATTGTAAATCTCTGAAATCATCCCCAATAAATTCCGTATTTTTGACGTGGTTAGATAGATATTTCCATACCTGTCTTTTTCTAAATTCTTTATCACATTTTCTGCTTGCGTAACATATGTAAGCTCATTTAATTTAACCATTGTTCTCCTCTCCTTCTTTTCTATTTAAGTATGCATAAATATATATTGAAGTAATAAGTTCCTTACAATCCGCATCGTCCTGCATCCATAGATACATTTGTTTCGAAAACTTGCGATACAATTCTTTTTGTTCTGTTTCTGCTTTTTTATCCGGCTCCAATCGTGCCAACAAATAAGCATATCTGGCTAAATTGATTTTCTCATCTATGTCTCTCAATAATTCTAAAATGTTTTATAGGAAATTCTTTCCCCTTTCTTTTGAAGCGTCAAAGAATTCTCTAACCAACTCAAACTTTTCTCTTAATACATTATCAATCAAGCAATCCCATGTATAGCAACTTTCTTCATTGAATAATGTTATTGAGTTCTTATTTGGCGCCGCTTTTGAGTGATCCTCCAACTTACCAACCTCTCTTGCCATAACTGATACTGGGAATTTGCTTGGATAAATACCAATACCTGCTGATATGGTCAAAGTATTTTGTGAGTATTTTTTCAAACTGTTATAGAGATCTATAGAAAAACCTATGATGTCATCCCAGCTTCCTATAATAAATACATCATCGCCGCCTGAGTAAACAATTGTCGCATTTCTCTTGCCCTTTTCATGATCTTTGCATAGGTAATACTCTCCATTAGCTAAGATGTTGTTTATATGTAATTTGAAAAACATTGAAAGCTTCCTGGAAAAACTTGCAGTTCGCGATAATGTAACATACTTATCTCCTGAAATATCATTCTCAAAGCCTGATACAAAAGCCTGTCCTAAATTATCAACATCTGCTCTCAAAACTGCAATTCTCTCAATACCATCAGAAGCCTTTGCTAAATCTTCGAAAGTATCACCATTGTTGTAGTCGCCTACCCACAATTTTGTAGAAACATGGACACCTGTATACATGTCATTTTTACCGTAACATCTTATGTAACTATCATCATGTTTCATTCTCTCTTTTAAATTTTGCCTGCTATCAGCTGCAAGATATCTATTAAGAGGTAATGGCAGTGATTTTTCACATGATTTTTCATCTATAACTGTAAAAAAGTTATCTCTTAAAATGGAAGAAGAAAATAGCTCTAATCCTTCACAAATCTGGCACCTTTCATTTTCAGCCAGCAAATCACTTCTTTTGCAGACTTTACATTCCCTATCACCATTTGGAATATTGTGCTTATTTAATTGAGCAATCTCTTCTGAATTTTAATTTAATCTATTACGATGTCACAAACTATTACTTCGAAATAGATATGGAGGATGATCTGCGAAAAAAAGGCTTCAGTAAAGAACACAGACCCAATCCAATCGTGCAAATGGGGCTTGCCATGGACGCAGAAGGATTGCCAATTTCCTATGATCTATTCCCTGGGAATGAGTCTGAAAAGCTCCACCTTCGGCCAATGGTATTTAAATTGCTTAATAAATATGAAAGTGGCAGAGTAATCGCTGTGGCGGATGCAGCGCAGAATACAGGGAATAATGTCTATTACCTTGATCAAGGGAAGCAGGGATACGTTTTCAGCCAAAGCATACGTGGTGGCTCCAAATCCTTCAAGGATTATGTAACTAATCCATCCGGGTATATATGGTTTGGTGAAAAGTACAAAAGGAAATCCCGGATAACCCGCCGAGAAATTATCGTAGACTTCCAGCGGGCAGACGGTACCACCTATAAAAAGAGAGTACTCGTAGACCAGCGTCAAATTGTTTTCTATAGTGAAAAATATGCCATTCGTTCCCGAGAGAAACGTGAAGCTGCAATAATTAAAGCACAAAAAATTATCGATAACCCATCCGCTTATTCGAAGGCAACATCATACGGTGCTCTAAAATATATCGAAAATATACAAGTAGATAAAGAGACAGGCGAAATTAAAGCTTCACCTAAAGGAATACCTTGCTTAAACATTGAGGTACTTATGGAGGAAGAAAAATACGACGGTTATTATTCCATTGTTACAAATCTATTTGATGAGGGTGAAAACAAGGGAAAGTATGGAGATGACCAGATTATTGACATATACAGGGGTTTATGGCGCATAGAGGATTCTTTCCGTGTTACTAAGTCAGATCTTGAAGCACGGCCAGTCTATGTTTCAAGAGAAGATCGTATTAAAGCTCACTTTTTAATTTGCTATATCGCGCTGGTTATTACGCGACTAATAGAAAAACATACTGACTATAAGTATTCTCCTGCAGAACTAGCCAATGCAATGAATGAGATATCCTGTTCACACGAAGGCGGAAATCTGTTTTTATTTGATTACAGGAGTGATGTCTCAGATGATTTGGGCGAGGCTTTTGGAATTGATTTTACGCTACAAAGATTAACCAGAGCAGAAATTAAAAAAAATTTAGGAAATGTGAAAAAGTAGTATTTTTCACTATGTCTTTTTATACATAGCCAAAGCCCACAGCCCTCAGTATTACAGGGTTGCGGGCTTATTTGGAACACATGTTCTGTCAAAGTCGAGATGTAGACATAAATTAGTCGTATAGATGATACTTATTTTTTAACTCCGAAAAAGACTGGAGATCCAGGGCAAAATGGTCCATCATACTTTGAAAATCATTGCTCCGCAACCGAATTTCATCTGTTCCTGCAAGAAGGTCAAAGAAAGGAAAGCTGCCTTCCTGATTGGGGGGAAGGAATGCAAAGTTATCTTTGTACAAGTCCATCAGGGTATAAATGAGTTGAATTCCAATTTCAAAAGCTTTAATACTTTTTTTGTTTGTAATATGAATCTGAACTCCACCACAGAGCTGCCCCTGATGCTTGGAAAAGGAAGGAGTAAAGTACGCGGGACGGAATATTATACCGCTGAACCCCTTCCTGTTCATTGCATCATTCAGTTCATATGCATCTATCCAGGGAGCTCCCAGCATTTCGAATGGCTTGGTGGTACCGCGGCCTTCAGAGACATTTGTCCCTTCCAGCAGGCAGGTGCCGATATACAAAATTGCTGTTTCAAGGGTTGGGATATTGGGACTGGGACCTATCCAAAGCAAATCTGTTTCATCGAAATACAGACTGCGGTTCCAGCCTTCCAGCCTAACAACTTTCAGCCGACAGTTTATGGAGAATTCTTTGTTGAATAGGCAGGCCAGTTCTCCCATAGTCAGCCCGTAACGAACTGGAATGGGATAGTTACCGACAAAGGATCGGCATTTTGTGTTCAGGATATTTCCATCAATGGTTTCTCCGCCTAAAGGGTTCACCCTGTCCAGTAAAACAAATTGAATTCCAAACTGTGCACAGCCCTCCATAGCATACGCCATTGTATAGAGATACGTATAATACCGCGATCCAACATCTTGTATATCCATCACTACCAGGTCTATGCCTTCCAGCATTTCTGCAGTAAACTGCCTGGTTTTGCCATACAGGCTGAAAACAGGCAGACCTGTCCTAGTGTCTGTATAGGCTTCAACCTTTCCGCCTGCCTGCACATCGCCCCGAACGCCATGCTCCGGGGAAAACAAAGCCTTCAGATTATATTTGTCATTTAGAATTTCGATAGTAGACTGAAGCTTTTTACTAACTCCGGTCGGGTTGGTGATCAGACCGATATTCTTCCCTTTGAATATGGTTTCATATTTGTTGATTACGTCAATTCCATTGTATACGGTTTGCTTGCTCACAAGAATTCTCCTTTCCTGTGTCTGAGGTGTGTCCCTCTGTCTTTAGAATGACTTTAGTACTTGCTTTTTACTGTAGGGATCAACAGCATAGACTTCGGCTCTTTCCTTGCCGATCAGGCATCCGCGGCTGCGGCTCAATGCATCGTAGTACTGCAGATATTTGAATTGAGCATTAATGGACAGCCACAGGCAGCGAATTGCCTTGTCCCACAGCTCATAACCTTCGGTGACATCCACATATATGTAAGGATCGAACTCCAGAGTATCTTCCCAGTTCTCTGCAAAATAAGGGCCCTTTGCCCAGTGAGACGGAAGTTCTCGTTCCATGGTTTTCAGTGCCGCATAAAAGTGTGCATCTACTACGATCTTATGAGTTGTAATGTGATCCATATGCATGCTGTTTTTCCAATGGGTAATCAATATATCCGGCTTTTTCTCCCGTATGATATCGCAAAGCTCGAATTTGATTTCCTCAGATTCCACAACCTCGCCGTCCCGGAATTCCATTACTAAAGACTCTCCGCCCAGCATAGCTGCAAACTCTGCAGCAGACTTGACATTTTTCTCACGGAATTCAGCTATGGTGTATCCCGGAGGGCATCCTCTCTCTCCAGCTGTCATGGCAACAGTTGTGATTTTGTCACCCATAACAGAGTGCTTTGCCAGGATTTTTCCGCAGGTAAGCTCCATATCTCCGATGTGAGCTCCAATTGCCATGATATGCTTTTGCTTCGTTTCCATACTTTACAGCTCCTTTCTCATTACAGCCCAAGTTTTTACCGGTTGGAAGCCGGTACGCTCATAAATTCTTCTGGCCGGATTTTCTTCTCCGGTAAACAATGTGCTAAAGCGTGCTCCGTGATCACTGAAGCTTTTCATTAGTCTGCAAAAAAGTACAGTTCCAATGCCTTGCCCTTCATAGCCGGGGTCTACACCTATGCCTGCAAACCAGCCTCTACCACTTGGCTGTACCGCAACCGGTCCTGCAAATCCCCGGATTTTTCCCCCGTGGTTTACAATCAATATGGGGTGAGGCTTCTCAAGGGCCAGGTTGTCCTTGATATCCTTACGCCAATATTCATGCTTCAGCTTATCAAACAGTTCATCAAAACCGTCATGCTTTGCACGATCGTAATACTCTATAAAAATGTCCTTTTCGTTGAGTTGTTTTTGCTTTTCTACTAATTTTTCAGGGAGATTGTAGTTTTTCAGGTCCAGGTGGAAGGATACCTCGCGGGTCCTTGGTTCAAAGCCCTGTTTCAGCAGGAAGGGGTAGCCCGGACCGCTGACATCCACACCCGGCGCATTGGGATGATCGTGATGATCAGTATCCGGTACATTCCATTCCAGGTTGATGGGGTTGAAGAATATAACCTGTATCTGCTTCTTGCCGCTGCTCCTTAAGAAATCCTCTACCTTTTTATACAGTGCGGTGCCATATCTTTTATGCCGGTGATTCTTATCCACAAGTACAAATGTAAAATAACCGGGAGTGTTTTCATGAGTTTCTCCAGGGAGAAATTCCTTTTTATAAAGCCCGTTGGCAAAAGCGATCAGCTTGTCTCCTTCAAAGGCAACGAAGCTTCCCTCCGGGGCATAATGGGGGTTTTTCAGGAACTTCTCCCGGAAGCTGTCCGGAGTAAAGGGCTTGTACGGCATTTCTGTCCCACAGGCTTCATTCCAAAACCGAACAGCAGCTTCGATATCCTGCTCCTGCAGATTTCTGATTTCCATTGAGATTCTCCCTTCTATAATTATTCGATTGTGAACTCTTTCTCAAATTGTAAAAGTTAGTCTTTGCAGTTAAATAGAATCGACTTTGTTTCCTTTCCGCTGATAAGTTGCAATGCTTGGATATATAAAATTATTTCTATTACAGTAATTCCATTATAGCATCCATGTATTCAGAATGAAAGAATGCATAG
>ENA-UOOM01000954-UOOM01000954.1-fermentation-metagenome-genome-assembly--contig:-NODE-954-length-30169-cov-20.623995_pt1 | contig 30169 bp, 26 predicted proteins | sample MGYA00245781_ERZ724031 | MGnify/ENA primary metagenome ERZ724031 (study PRJEB28704, sample SAMN03018317) | fermentation metagenome | biome: anthropogenic terrestrial biome; feature: soil; material... | reverse complement strand
TTCTTGAAAATACTTACCGGCTAATTCGTAGCTCGCATTCGTGTAATGAGTATTGCCCAAAAAGTAATGTAGTAAGTATCCTATCGATGGATTAGGGTCCTTTTGTGTATGAAATATATTGTCGGCCCTTTTCAAAGGTTCATAAACGGTACTGTCTGTTATACCCATTCGGGTGCGAACAATTCCTTTGTATGTGAGTGCACGTATATAATTATTGCCGTATGGGTCGTGAAGGTGATAATAATCGACAACTTTGTTTATTAGTGAATCGTTTTTAAATTCAAAGTATGTTTTATCGTCAGATATTGTTTTAAGGAGATTATAATATGCACGATTCTCTCTGGACAGATTACCCGGGTCAATAGTTTTCAGGCTGTCTGAAACTGCTCGAGGTTCATTATCCAAAAGTGTGTCCCATCGCGATAGGAGGATGTGTATTTCTTTATTCTCCTGGCCGTGACATGATACAAAAAGTATTGTTACAATCGAGGCAAAGATAATAGTTAGGATGGAGCGCATTTTTATTTAGATGATCGACCACAAAGATAGGTTTTTTTTCGTAATTGTTGTACCGGTTGCAGAATTTGGTTTATGACTTCCAGCACTTGGCTTTAATCTGCTGATTGTCAGTGATTAGGATCATGTGAGTCATTTTAATTCTGTTCTTGTCGAATTTCCATTTATAACCACTTTTGCTCCTTATACCACTTCACCGTTTTTTCTACTCCCTCTTTCAGCCGATTGGCAGGCTTGAAATTGAGGTCACGTTGTAGTGGAGTTATATCGCACGACCAGTTTCGTTGCTTCATGATCTTGTATTTATCTGTATTAAATGTGGTTGATTTATCCAGTAATCCAAAAATTTTTTCGCTGAGAAACGATGCTGATCTCACTAAAAACAGCGGAACTTTTACCCGGATAACATGTCTCTTCTGTAACGCCTGTTGAACAATGGTGTTGAACTGTGTATCGGTATAGGTATCTCCATCAGCAATATAGTATTCTTTTCGGTAAATATTATTCTCAATACAATCGAAAATAATATTTACCAAGTCATCGATATATATAAACGTAAGGATCTGTTTTTTGAATCCTGCACCTATATCCATTCCGTTTTTTACTGCCCGCATCAGAATCAGATAATCTTTATCCCGTGGGCCATAAACCCCTGTCGGCCTAAGAATTACATAAGGGAAGTTCAATAGATTTTTCAGGTAATTCTCGGCTTTCAGTTTACTTTTGCCGTAAGCAGTATTAGGATTTGGTGTGACGTTACACTTTAATGGAGTGTAATTTATTTCGTCACCCACACCCATAGCCCCCAAAGTACTCATAAAAATAAATAAATTGGGAACGGCATCTATTTCGATAAGTGCATCTGCAAAATTTTGTACATGCTCGTAATTTACTTTATCGAATTCGGATTTGCGAACAGCTTTTGTAATTCCTGCACTATGCACTATGTAATCGAAGCGTCCGTTTTCAGCAACAAATTCCTTGAGTTGTTCTTTTAGTTTTTTCTTGTCACCGTAATTTAAATCGATGAAATTAATCCGTTCATCCTGTAAATAAGATTTACTGCTGCTTGCACGGATTCCTGCCCAGGTTTCGTAACCCAGTTGCAATGCTTTATCAACTGCTGTGCTGCCAATAAATCCACTGGCTCCGGTTATAAGGATCTTTTTTTGTTCCATTCATTGTAAAATTCAATCACAAAATTAAGCATAACAAAGCATTTTGAAAATAATTTATCAAAGGATATCCATCAATCAACAGTATCATTTAAGGTTAAACGTCAAAAAAACATTTTTTTTTTGTTACTTTGTATTAACTAAAACATCGTTTTGTTGTTTAAACACTATCAACGAATTGAAAAAGTATGAGTAAAAGAACATCCGTTGCAGAACCTGCATCGAAACCAAAAAAGAAAGAGTTGGAACAATTGGTTGTCGATTTCCTGACAGCAAATAAAGAAAAGCAATTTAATTACAAACAAATAGCAGCTGCGTTGAATATTCGTGGAGAAGAAGGTCGCCGTGTGTTGATAAAGGCTCTTGACCGGCTTCGCGACTATGATGTTTTGCTTGAAACTTCTAGGGGAAGGTATCGTTTGAATAATCGCGGACTAATTCTCGAAGGACGCTTCGAAAGAAGGAGTAACGGCAAGAACTTCTTTGTTCCCGATGATGATGCCAACACCATAAACATTCCCGAAAGAAACAGTAAACACGCCATGAACGGTGACCGTGTTCGCGTTCAGCTGTTGGCAAAGCGAAAACGTGCTGATACCGAGGGAACAGTTATCGAAATTCTGGAACGTGCCCAAACCCGGTTTGTCGGCGTGCTGGAAGTACAAAAATATTTTGCGTTTTTGGTGATGGACAGCAAGTTTTTGGCGAACGATATTTTCATTCCGATGGATGAGCTTAATGGAGCGAAGAACGGTGATAAAGTGGTTGTAGAGATTGTAGAATGGCCGGAAAAAGCCAATAATCCTGTCGGAAAAGTCATTGATGTGTTGGGCAAACCGGGCAATAATACTACCGAAATGCATGCTATTCTGGCACAATACGGATTGCCCTATAAATATCCGGAGAATGTGGAAAAGGCAGCTCATTTGATTTCCGATAAAATTGATGAAAAAGAAATAGCCAAACGTGAAGATTTCCGCAATGTATTTACGATTACAATTGACCCGAAAGATGCCAAAGATTTTGACGATGCCTTGTCGCTTCGCAAAATTTCTCCTACGTTATGGGAAGTTGGAGTACACATTGCCGATGTAACACATTATGTGAAACAGGGAGATATAATCGATAAAGAAGCTGAAAATCGTGCTACATCCATTTATCTGGTTGATAGAACAATTCCGATGTTGCCGGAAAAATTAAGCAACGAACTTTGTTCGCTTCGTCCAAAAGAGGACAAACTGTGTTTTTCAGCTATTTTCGAACTCAACGAGCAAGCCGAGGTGAAAAAATCACGCATTGTCCGCACTGTTATAAACTCTGACAGCCGCTTGACGTACGAAGAAGCACAAACGGTTATAGAAACCGGAAAAGGTGATTTTTCAACAGAAATATTGGCAATGAACAGTTTGGCGCAAAAACTCAGGGAAAAACGTTTTGCTAACGGTGCTATAAACTTTGAACGCTACGAGGTAAAATTCAATCTTGATGAAAAAGGGAAACCGCTTGGAGTTTATTTCAAAGAATCTAAAGAGTCGAACCACCTGATAGAAGAATTTATGCTTCTGGCAAACCGAACCGTTGCAGAAGCTATCGGTAAAGTCCCAAAAGGGAAAAATGCTAAAGCATTTGTTTATCGTATCCACGATATTCCCGATCCTGAAAAACTAGACACGCTGAATACGTTTATTCTTCGCTTCGGTCATAAAATAAAAACTGAAGGAAGTAAGGTTGATGTAGCAAAAAGTATCAACTCTTTATTAGACAAAGTGCAGGGGCGTCCCGAAGAAAATCTGGTGGAAACCATCGCCATTCGCACGATGTCAAAGGCTATTTATTCAACAAAGAACGTGGGACATTATGGACTGGCTTTCGAGTATTACACGCATTTTACATCGCCTATCCGCCGTTATCCCGATATGATGGTACATCGATTGCTGGAGCGCTATTTAGACGGTGGCCGTTCCGTTGATCAAACACAGTTGGAAATAGAATGCAAGCATTCTTCCGATATGGAGCAAGTGGCTGCCAATGCCGAACGAGATTCCATTAAATACAAGCAAGTGGAATTTATGACGGACAAAATCGGAAAGGTATACGATGGAGTGGTCTCAGGTATTACTGAATGGGGAATTTATGTGGAAATAAATGAAAACAAGGTCGAAGGAATGATTCCTATTCGTGAACTAGATGACGATTTCTATGAACTTGATGAGAAAAATTATCGTTTAGTAGGACGACGCACAAGACGTGAATATCGTCTCGGACAACCGGTTTCTATACAAGTGGTAAAAGCCAATCTGGAAAGAAAACAATTGGATTTTGTGTTGGCGTAGATTATAGAAATGGTGTATTCCGGTTCTTTGAGTTCTTTCGAGTTTCTCTGATTGATCGCGCTTTGCACAAAATCTGAAAAACAACTATTACATATTTTTTAAAGTCGTTGAATTTTCCTGAAAAAAGAGAAGTCAGCGACTTTTTCTTTGCGGCCAGCACACTGTAAGCAAAAGCTTTTGATGAAGAATATAGTGGATTAACTGCTTCGGTTAAAAAGTAAACATATTCGGAGTAAAAAAACTTTTTTGGGTCGATCACGCGGAATTCACGATCGTGATAGGCAAATACATTCTTTACAAATCCGATTTTGTACTGCTCGTTTCTCACCCGTTGTGCGAAGTTCACGTCTTCCCCATAATGTGTGAAAATGGGTGCAAAACCTCCTGCTTTTTTAACTACCTGAATTGGAATAAACCATGCTGCCGCATTGATGAAATTACACGAAGTTATTTTGTCTGGTAAATTTACCATATCTCCTTTGCTTCGCAAGCCGGTATAATCTGAAAATCCAAAATCGAGTTTATTGCCTGAGCCGTTCAAATGAATGGGAGAAATAATTCCGAATTCAGGGTTTTCAATCGAAGCCTCGATAAGTTTTTCAATCGTATCAGGCTCAATCCATGCATCCTGATTAAGCAGAAAAACATAGTCGAAATTGTTATCAAGCGCATATCGCATGCCGATATTGTTAGCTCTCCCAAATCCCAGGTTCTCCTTGTTTTGTGTAAGAACTACTTCTGGAAACTCATTGCTGATAATGTCGCATGTTTTGTCGGAAGATGAATTGTCGATGACGAGAACCGTACTTTTTACGGAAGAATTCCTCAATGATAACAAGCAGGTGTGCAGCCATTTTTCAAAATTGTAGGAGACAATGATTGTACAAACTTTCATCTTCTCTCGGCTTTAATAAGGCATTTGCGGAAAAACGGAGGTTGCATAATATCGATATTGTTTTGATAAATCATCAGCCCCGGATTGGCACGATGTTCAAATCCATTTTCTTTAAAAAATTGCGAAAATTGAACAAAATCCTCTGCATGATGATACGTACACAAAGCAACCTTCAGCGATTTTGTTTTTAGAATTTCTTTCATCCCGTCAAGAACTGATTTCTCAGCTCCTTCAACGTCTATTTTATAGAAATTGGGTAGGGAAGATTTATCCCGGAAAAAATCATCGAGTTGCACTTCTGTGTTACTGTTTTTGTTGGATACGTATTTTTGAATGATTTCAACTTTATTCTTCCACGGATGAAAAGTGGCTTCCAATGCTTCAATCCATTCTTTGTCTTGTTCGAATAAATACAGTTTTTTTAATTTTTCTATGTTGAGGAGCGAAAAATAGGCTTCGGCACAACCGATATCAGCAAGAACATCGTTTGTTTCGATTCTGAAATTATCATCTGTATAACAATGTGGTGCTTCTTTGTCCTGTTCAATTCGTAAACCATTGAACATAAGTTGAACGGTCCGTTTGTTTTGAGATCGCTTAAAATACAGCTTTTTCCCTTCTGCTAACACGTACGGCAATCCGTTTTCCTTATCAATGTGAACTTCAATATCTTTATAATCGTATTTCTCCTGAAAATTGCCGTAGAAGTTCGATAAACTGTGTTTGGAAAGATAATCAACAGACTGCTTTATTTCGACATCTTGAGTTGGATTCTTGTGATAATAATCTAAAATTCTCTTGCGGAGGGATTCCTGTTTTCTACTGAATCTCCAACTTTTAATAGTGCTGTTTATTTTATATAGTATTTTCCCGGCTAATTTATTTGCCATGATTCTTTTTTTGTTTACGAGATGAAAACCAGTCTTCAATTTCTTTAATCATTTCTAATTTAAATATTCTACATAAAAGTAAATAACTACCACCAACTATAAAGAAACTCATCAGGATAAAAAGTATATCGCTTTCCATCCACTGAGTTGTAAAGTAGCCGAGCGCATTGCAAATCAGTGCTATCAAAGCATAAGGAAGTGTTTCTTTCAGAAAATCAATTATTGAATAGCGAATGAGTTTGTTGGATAGAATTAACGAGACAATAAGCGTTATATAAGTGTAAATTACCCAGCTTGCTGCGAGTCCCATGATTCCTTGTGAGATCAATAGCCAGATAAGAAGAACCAAAATAATACGTTTTGCTATTTCGAGGCCCAGAAAGAAATCGGCTCGCTCCTTGGCGATGTAAAGCTCATTGAGTACAAAAATAAAAGGCGATACTATTCCGGCCAGAGTCAACATTCGGAAATAGGGTACTGCCGACAGCCATTTTTCCTGCCAAATAAATGCAAAGACCGCTTCAGCAACTAAAATCATGTATAATCCGATAGGAAATGACAGGAAAGCTATCGATTTAAGCAGTTTGCTTACCACTCTCTTCAGTCGTTCTATTTCCTGATTAATTTCTGATAATATCAGCATTGAAATAGATCGGAACGTGTTGGATATCATGGCAAATGGAATATCCTGATATTTATTAGCTTGAGCATAATCCGCAACACTATTCATCGAATTAGGAAAGAAAAAAGCAATAATACTCGGGTAAATATTATTGAATACAGCACTGATCAGGCTTCCGGCCAAAAGTTTATTACTCAATCCCATAGAGTTTTTCAACATACGAAAACTAAATACCTTTGCCGGCCTCCAGGACGAATATATCCAAAGAAAAATAGTGCGGAAAAGTGAATAAAAAACAATTTGCGCTACCAGTGCCCAAATTCCATATCCTTTAATGGCCATTAATATTGCAATAATTGCTGATAAAAGGATGGCCGGTATATTTATTTTGGTAAGGCCTCTGAAATCTGCTTTTTTAGTGAGCAATGTCTGATGAATTAATCCTATGCCATTGAAAATAAAAGATAAAAACAGGATTCTGGAAACCGGTATTATTTTTGGTTCGTGAAAGATGTCCGCTAAAAATGGTGCGGCGATATATAATATCAGGTATAAAGCAACACTTAGGGTTACATTGAAATAGAAAACGGAGTTATATTCTATTTCCGTTATGTCTTTCCGATTAAGCAATGCACGTGAAAATCCGCTATCGATGATTAATCCGGAGAAGGCTGTAAAAACTGCAAGAATACCCATAATCCCAAATTCAGCTTTTGCGACAACTGCCATCAAAATCAAGCTGCTCAACAGATTTATTAACTGTTGTCCGAATTTATCCAGAAAACTCCAAAAAAGTGAAATAGTAGTTTTTGTCTTCAGGGCTGAATCTGCCATGTTGGAATTATTTTTGCAAAAATAAGGATTTTTTCAGACAAAAGAGTCAAGAGCCGGAGACAAAGACATTTCATTGATCTGATTATTCATTAGTCCTATAATTTCCTTATCTTTGATTTTAAATTGTTCCGCCAAAAGTTTTTATTCTTTGTTCCCGGCTCTTGGTGCTCTTATCTTACAGAAAATGACTTTCTCCGAAGAAATAAAACAACATGCCCTCTCGCTGGGATTCGATGCCTGCGGCATTTGCCGTGCCGAAGACAGTGAGCAGGAGGCCAATTATATGAAATGGCTCTCGGACGAATGCCAAGCGGGGATGAGTTATTTGGAACGGAATATCGACAAACGGATGGATCCGAGATTGTTGGTGGAAGGAGCCAAATCGATAATTTCCGTTGCTCTTAACTATTTCCCACATCACTTTCAACACGAAAATGCGCCTAAATTTGCCTATTACGCTTACGGTGAGGATTATCACTATGTGGTAAAAGGAAAACTTGAACAACTTTTCGATTTTATAAAACTTCGTTTTCCCGATGTATCGGGACGTTACTTCTCTGATTCAGCTCCCGTTTTGGAACGTTTTTGGGCGGCACGTGCCGGTTTGGGTTTCGTTGGTAAAAACACACTACTTATTATTCCGGGAAAAGGATCATACTTTTTTTTGGGAGAACTTATCGTTGACCTGGAATTAGATTACGATTCGCCGGTAACACAAAACTGCGGAAAGTGCCGTCGTTGTCTGGACGCCTGTCCCACGGGTGCTATTGAGAAACCTCACCGGGTGAATGCCAAAAAGTGCATATCGTATCAAACGATTGAAAATAAAGGTGAGATTTCACCCGAAATTGTTCCGAAATTGAGTAATAACGTTTATGGTTGTGATATCTGCCAGATTGTATGTCCGTGGAACCGATATGCCCGTCCGCATAACACTCCCGAATTCAATCCTTCGGATGATTTTTTGTCACTTGATGATAAGAAGCTCCTGAAAATGGATGAAGAAACCTATCGGCAAATTTTTCAAAAATCGGCAGTAAAAAGAGCGAAATTCAGTGGATTAAAAAGAAATATCCGCGCCTGGAAAAATTCTCAACAAAGCGAAGAGGAGATTTCCTAAAATCACTATTTTTAGCTACTTTTGCACATTCAACTATGCAAGAACCATTCGACATACACGTAAATAAAAGCTTTCAGGAAAACGACCGCGAATACGAAAATGCGTTGCGTCCGTTAACATTTAACAGTTTTGCCGGACAGGATAAGATTGTTGAAAACCTGAAGGTTTTTGTAAGCGCAGCGCGTATGCGCGGTGAATCGCTCGATCATGTATTGTTGCACGGTCCCCCCGGATTAGGAAAAACTACTCTGTCGAATATTATAGCCAATGAACTTAGTGTAGGATTTAAAGTTACATCCGGGCCGGTGTTGGATAAGCCCGGTGATTTGGCCGGGATTCTAACATCGCTGGAAGCGAACGATGTGTTGTTTATCGATGAGATTCATCGTCTGTCGCCTGTAGTTGAAGAATATCTTTATAGTGCAATGGAAGACTACAGGATTGATATCATGATTGATAAGGGTCCCAGTGCCCGCTCTATCCAAATCGATTTAAATCCGTTTACATTGATTGGTGCGACTACGCGGAGTGGGTTGCTGACCAGTCCGTTACGCGCCAGATTCGGAATCAATATGCATTTGGAGTATTATGATTCCGACACACTCACGGGTATTATTCTCCGCTCGGCAAATATTCTAAACATTGCCTGCGCTCAAAATGCTGCTCAGGAAATTGCTTCGAGAAGCCGCGGTACACCTCGTATAGCTAATGCGCTATTACGTCGTGTACGAGATTTTGCCCAGGTAAAAGGAACGGGCAAAATAGACAAGGCCATTTCGTCTTACGCCCTTGAAGCGCTAAATATCGATCGTTACGGATTAGATGAAATAGACAATAAAATACTTCTTACCATTATCGATAAATTTAAAGGAGGTCCGGTTGGAATAACAACTATAGCAACTGCTGTAGGTGATGATGCAGGAACCATCGAAGAAGTTTACGAACCGTTTCTCATCAAAGAAGGTTTCCTAAAACGTACACCACGCGGACGAGAAGCCACCGAACTTGCCTACCGGCATTTGGGACGGAAAAGAGATTTAGAACAGGGCTTCTTGTTTTGAGAATTGTTGATAAAATAAAAAATAACGGGCTGCAAATTTTCACTTGCAGCCCGTAGTCTTATGTCTTGGTTCTTTTATCTTTACTCTTTTTACTAAAAAGAACTATAAATTATATCCAATTTCAACTTTTCTGGTTTGTTCTCGAGCATTACCGCCGATGGTTTCATTTGATTATAAACAGCCGTTGCAGTGGTTGTTCCCTGTGAATAATACGATGAACCCGTTGAAGTGAATGTTATATCTACCGGCACCAAATAATAAGTGAGATCAAATGCCTCTTGCTTTTGTCTTTTGTAGTAGTTGATCATTGCTGCAATATTCCCGAAATTGTACGAATAAGTTTCCTTGTTAAATGAAGCATAAAAACTGGTTACATTATCATGTAATCTTCTGTTCTCGAAGAAACTTTTAAGTGAATCTTTGTTTACTAAAAGCAAGTAATCCGGTGGAGTCAATTTTACAGTTTCGTCCTGATTGGCCTCGGGGAGTGCGTAGACAGTTAGTCGTGCTTGATTTAGCGAACGGTTTGAGAGTTTAGAATATATATCAGAGATTGGGAACGTAATTTCAGTATTAACACCTGCAGGACTCTTCACAAAGGTGCCTCTGTCGTTCGGAGCCAGTAACTGATCGTTATTATTTTGGATATGATTGATTTGCGTAACTTCAGGTGTTATATTTAAACGGAATTCAGCCGTCCGTATCGTGTCCGTCTTTTGCGAAGAACCTTTTGGATCAAGATATTTGTAGAATATATTCAGCGATGTAAGATTTACGTTGAGTATAGTGCTGTTTCCGAAGTTTGTCGTGATGTAAAGACCGGGGAAAAATTTTCTGAAAGTATCGGTATTTTTTAACGCTCCATGATCAGGCTTTTTGTATTCATCCAGAAATGATTGTCCTATTGATTGTGGCAATTTTGTATAAATCTCATAAATTTTAATCGTTTGTGAAGTATTACCTGAGTAATAAGTTTCCTCACGATAAGTGTTATTTCTTCCGGTAAACCTTTGTGTTCCAAGTGGAGCACTCATATCGGATTTTGTTCTGGGATCGAAGTTGGTGTAATCCTTGTTTTTGGGAAGTTCATCAATAACCTTATACACGGCCAATCTCATTGGCGCAAGTGAGTCGCCGATAATGGACGAATATGAAACCGTCAGCCGTACTGAATCGATTATTGCACCATCCTTAAAAGTTTGATTCTCGGGGTAATAAAACTCACCTACGTATTCGGACCGGATCGTTCCAAAAATCGGATCGATATATTCTCCCAGAATAGGATATTTGGTTCTGGAAAAAACAGAATCTACCTGAATTGTGCGTGACGACAATTTAAGCGTATCCGTACCCACTGAAACCCTGTCGTTTTCCGGTTGAATGGTAAAACCGATTTTATCCAATGTATCAACGCAGGAGATAAAAACCGTTGCAATGGCAATGAATAATAGCTTGTATAAGGTTTGAAGTTTCATTCGTTTCAAAAAATTATGAGCGCAAATATCTGAAAAAAATATCTGAAAAAAAAGCCCTTAGCGGGCTTTCTTACTTTTTTTAATGATAATTGTATATCAGAACAAAAAAATATCTGTCTGATGAATTTTTTTAAGAGAATTTAGGCATCAATTTTATCACAAAATTCTTCGATTCTTTCTGCATTTGTTTCAAAATCTGCAACGTAATCCAAGTAAGGAATTTTCTTATCGTTTATATATCTATCTACTTCTTTGTGAATGTTTTCGCTTCCTTGAATAATTCCATCAGAATAGTCAATAGCTAATTTTGTGAGGTTTACAAAATCCATTTTTCCTCGTTTTTTCACATCTTCAATTTCCTTATCGCCGATGGTATCGAAACGGAGTTTTCCTGCAAATCCTTCATTAAAGGGTTTTTCAAAGTTTTCGTCGTACACTGAATAAATAACTTTTGCATTTTTAATGCACGGGTCATCTTTATAACCTTTCTTGATGTAAATGGGAGCGAGTGCCGTAAACCAGCCATGGCAGTGAATTACATCGGGAACCCAGCGTAATTTCTTTATGGTTTCCAACACGCCGCGGATAAAAAAGATACTCCGCTCATCGTTGTCGTCATATTCTACTCCGTTCTCATCGACAAGCGTTTCACGATTTTGAAAGAAATCGTCGTTATCGATAAAATAAACCTGCATGCGTGCCGATTGAATAGAGGCAACTTTGATGATTAGCGAATGATCAGAATCATCTATAATCAGGTTCATACCAGAGAGGCGAATTACTTCGTGCAGCTGATTTCGGCGTTCGTTGATATTGCCAAATTTTGGCATAAACGTACGGATTTCGTGGCCTTTATCCTGAATGGCTTGAGGTAAATATCTCGATATGTGCGAAATTTGTGTTTCCGGCAAATAAGGAAGGATTTCCTGCGTAATGTACAGAATTCTTTTTTGACTCATTTAACTAACTTCTTCTAATTTCCTACAAAGATAATAAAAAAAATCCGCATAACTGCAAAATGTTTTTTGATGTTTTTCATTTATCTTTGACTATTAGATATTTATCGCATTACTCGGCTCAGATGCGTTCGGTAAATGAATTGGCGTTTCACTTTTTTATTCCGCAAAAATTTTGTTGCTTTGCACGCTGAAATAACGCTCGTCGACAGTTAGCTGTTTTAAATGAAACTTTATCCGCGATTCAACGTTATGATTGAATTCAAACCGTAGAGAAAACCCGTGTATTCCAATAAGCATGTCGTAAAAATAAGTTTGCCTATTCTGCTCAGTTTACTGGCGCAAAATATAATTCAGGTGATAGATACTGCCTTTCTCGGCCGGGTGGGGGAGGTGGAACTGGGTGCATCGGCACTGGCGGGAATTATTTACATTGCTATCTACACCATCGGTTTTGGTTTTAGCATGGGTGCTCAAATTCTGATTGGAAGACGAAACGGAGAGAAGAATTTTGATAAAATAGGTGAGATAGTTATCCAGGGAATTTTGTTTCTGCTCGTTCCTGCAATTTTGCTCATCGCTGCCTTTAAACTGGGACTCACGGAATCTCTGATGAAACTTTTCAAATCGGAAAACGTGAGTGATGCAGTTTCAGATTATCTGGACTGGCGCGTTTACGGTTTTGTCTTTGCATTTGCCAATAGTACGTTTCGGGCGTTTTACATAGGTATCGCACGTACGAAGGTTCTTATGACGAACTCGGTGATAATGGCAGTTGTAAACATTATTCTTGATTACGGGCTTATCTTCGGGAATTTTGGTTTTCCCGAAATGGGAATTGGTGGTGCTGCTCTGGCATCGGTAATTGCTGAAGCTTCATCAACGTTGTTTTTCATTATTTACACACGAAAAACGGTTGATCTGGAGAAATACGGATTCAAGAAAATCACTTTTAAATGGGCGGTTGTTAAAAAAGTATTGAATATCTCCATTTACATGATGCTGCAATATCTGTTGTCGATTGTAACTTGGATGATGTTTTTTGTTTTTATTGAAAATTATCTGGGCGAACGTTCCCTGGCTGTCACTAATATCGTACGAAGTTTATATACCATTGTTACTATTCCTTCTCATGCTCTGGGTTCTGCGGTCAATACCATGGTAAGTAATACCATTGGAGCTTCTCGACAAAATGAAGTTCTCAATCTAATAAAACGTGTTACTTTTATTAGCTTGTTTTGTATGCTGACAATTATTTTCGTAATGGCCATTCTTCCACGTGTGATGATTCATATTTACACAAACGACGCTTCGCTTATAAATGATACCATTGTGCCACTTTATGTGTTATTGACTTCTTTGCCTTTTTATGCGGTGGGAACGGTGCTGTTCAGTGCGGTTTCCGGAACCGGAAATACTCAAAAAGCTCTGTTTTTTGAGATTATCACCTTGTCGGGTTACATTTTCTATTCGTGGTTTATTATTGTTCATCTGCGGCTTTCCGTTGATTGGGCATGGACAACAGAGCACGTTTATTGGGCGCAGCTGATGCTCTTCTCACTGTTCTACTTGCGAAGTAAGAAATGGGTACATAAGAAGATATGATGATTTTCGATTTGAGATTTGGAAATTGAGATAGGATTATTTTAATAGACTAAATTTGAATAAATTAATAATTGTTTATACCTTGTTCAGAGATAACTAGATCTTATTCTTATGAAAGCAAAAACTATTATATTATTGATTGTTAATGCCCTTTTTTTAGTGGGTGGAACAGGATGTGAAAAAGAAAACGGGAAGGAACTTGAGAAACTCATTCTAGGTAATTGGTTATTAGTAGAAAAGAACATAAGTGATGGTACACCATTCGAATTTTAAAACAGTAGAGAATGGCTATGAAATTCAATTTAAATCCGATGGAATAGCACATTCTAACATATTTTCTTGCGCCGGAACATATTATTTGGGATATGACAATATCTTAAAAGTTGATTTTGATTGTGTGGCAAAGGAAAATACGCCTTTTTTATTTATCTCAAAAGTGAGCTTTTTTGAAGAGAACGAAAATAAGATGGTTATGGAGGATCCTAATAGCGATGAACCTTATATTTTAGTGTTTAAGCGTATTAAATAACAAAGTTAAGTTGTAAAAATAGCTTTCAATGCTTATGACTTTGCTTTCTGTGTTGATATCTTTGTTTAATTGTAAAATAGCATAGCATCCATAACTTATCAAACTGTAATTCCCAATTCCCAAATCGTAAATCCCAAATTTTCTTTATCTTTACCGTTCGAAAAACGAACAAGATGAAACGTAGTATTTTCCTCCTTCTGGTTATTATTTCCTGTTTTTCCGTTAATGCTCAGGAATATCGATGGAAAATAGGATTGGAATATTTTTTCGATAATACGGAATACGGAAAGTCATCGTTTCTCGATTCCGAAACCATGAACGGAATATGGCTTGAGCCTATGGGTAGTATTGTGTGGAATGACAGGCATTCCATTAATGCCGGAGTGACTCTGCTGAAAATTCCCGGAATGGGTGAAGTTATAGATAAGGTGGATGTTACAATGTATTATCAGTATAAAACACCGAAAATCCTGTTTCGTGCCGGTTCCTTTCCCCGCAGTGAAGTGTTGGAGAATTACAATAATTTCTTCTTTAAAGATTCTGTCAATAATTTCACACCGCTGATGCAGGGCGTTTTCTGGCAAATTGGAGACGACAGAAACTTTCTAAACGCCTGGTTCGACATGACTGGATATGCAACACCAACCAACCGCGAACATTTCTTTGTAGGATTGTCGGGAAAGATTTCGAAAGGGTTGTTCTTTGCTGACTTTCAATCGTATATGTTTCATTATTCTATAACCAGGCCTGCCATTCCGGGTGATGGAGTAAGTGAGAATTTGCAGTTGCAGGCAACAGCCGGACTGGAGTACGAAAAAGAAGAAGGATTTAAAGGATTAGTTGCTGCCGGAACATTGGTTGGCTACGAACGTGATCGTCGTTTCGATAGCGAGTTATATAAGCCTGTTGGTTTTGTAGCCAGATGTGATGCTGAAATATGGGGAATCGGTACAAAAAATACGCTTTATGTAGGTGATCCGAGAATGCGTTTAGCCGATACTTTTGGTGGTGATTTATATTGGGGAACACAGTTTTTACAAGCCAAATCGTATGTTGAAAACGAATGGTATATTCGTCTGATAGAATCGGATTTTGTGAATGCGCGTTTCAACCTCAACCTGCATTTTACCGAAGGTAATGTGCTGTTTCAGCAGATGTTGACAGTTTCTGCATCCATTGATAATTTTTCGAAAAAAAACAGTAAGAGAGTTCGTTATCCGTGGATGAAAGTATTTGAATAGAACCAAGAGCCAGGAATCAAGATAAAAGACATTTAGATGAAAGATTTATTTTCCGATAGTAATATTCAGCCAACCAAGTCCCCTTCAGAGGATTTAGGGGTTAAAGACATAATAGAAAATCTTCGTCTTCAACTGCACGAACACAACTACAATTACTACGTGTTGTCAAAACCGACTATTTCCGATTTAGAGTTTGATAAATTGATGAGGCAGTTAATGGATCTGGAGGAACAATATCCCGAATTTCACGATCCAAACTCGCCCACAATGCGTGTTGGCAGCGACATCAATAAAAGCTTTGTTCAGGTGCAGCATCGCTATCCGATGCTGTCGTTACAGAATACCTACACCGAGGGTGAAGTAACCGATTTCTATAACCGCGTGAAACGTTCGTTGAACGAGGATTTCGAAATCGTTTGTGAACTAAAGTTCGATGGGACATCTATCTCCCTGGTTTATGAAAACGGCAGATTATCGCAGGCAATTACCCGTGGCGACGGCAAACAAGGCGATGATGTTACTGCCAATGTTCGTACGATTCGCAACATTCCGTTGGTGCTGAAAGGTGACAATATTCCCGCTTATATTGAAGTGCGCGGAGAAATTTTATTGCCGTGGAATGTTTTTGAAGAACTCAACAAAGAGCGCGAAGCGCAGGAAGAACTGCTTTTTGCCAATCCGCGCAATGCTGCATCGGGAACACTTAAGATGCAGGACTCAAAAGTAGTTGCATCCCGGAGACTGGAGTCGTATATGTACTACGTAATGGGCGAAAAGTTACCAACAAACAGCCATTTCGAAAATATGGAGCTTGCCCGGAAATGGGGGCTAAACGTGTCAAAATCTACAAGAAAATGCAGTTCTTTGGATGAAGTTTTTGAATATTTGAAATATTGGGATGTAGAACGCAAAAATCTATCCGTAGCAACCGATGGGATAGTGCTGAAGGTAGATTCATTGTCTCAGCAGCGTAATCTCGGCTCTACATCTAAATTTCCCCGATGGGCTATCGCTTATAAATTCAATGCCGAACAAGCGCTTACGCGACTGGAATCCGTTTCTTATCAGGTGGGACGCACCGGAGCTGTTACACCGGTTGCCAATCTCGAGCCCGTTGTGCTGTCCGGAACCACCGTAAAACGTGCTTCTTTGTACAACGAAGATGCTATTAATGCGCTCGATCTGCACATCGGCGATATGGTTTACGTGGAGAAAGGCGGCGAAATCATTCCCAAAATTACCGGAGTTGACAAAGAAGCACGTTTTCTTATCGGAGATAAAGTGCAGTTCGCCAAACGTTGCCCCGATTGTGGTACACCACTGGTGCGAAACGAAGACGAAGCAGTGCATTATTGCCCCAACAGCGAAGATTGTCCGCCGCAGATAAAAGGCCGTATCGAACATTTTGTAACCCGTAAGGCTATGAACATTACCATCGGTCCGGAAACAATCGGGTTGCTTTACGATAGAGGCTTGATTAAAGATGCTGCCGATTTATACGCCTTGAAATTCGAAGATTTGGTGAATTTGGAACGTTGGGCAGAAACCAGTGCCAATAATTTGCTGGCAAGCATCGAAAAATCAAAATCCATACCTTACGAAAGAGTTTTGTTCGCTCTCGGAATTCGATTTGTTGGAGAAACTGTGGCTCAAAAACTTGCATCCGCGTTTCACGATATCGATTTGCTGGCATCGGCAACGGTTGAGCAACTTACGTCGGTAGAAGAAATAGGCGAACGCATTGCGCAAAGTGTGAAAGACTTTTTCAATAATCCCAAATTCGTGGATTTTGTGAACCGACTTCGTGCAAATGGACTACAATTTGAACTGAGCGAAGAAACAATGGCTTCCCGAACGGATAAATTGACCGGCTTAACCATCGTTATCAGTGGAACTTTCGAATTGCATTCACGCGACGAATATAAAGCAATGATTTTGCAGAACGGAGGAAAAAACAGCGGATCGGTATCGAAAAACACAGATTATATTCTTGCCGGAGACAACATGGGCTCCGCTAAATTGGAAAAAGCGGAGAAATTAGGGGTGAAAATCATTGATGAAAAAACGTTTTTGGAAATGCTTGGTTTTTAATCTTTCTGAACAAACGAAAAACCGAATTTGTTATATAAGGGAAGTTTAAACTATAAAAAAGAAAAAGATGGAACTCAAGAATTTAACAAGAACCGCATTTATAGCTGCTTTTGCTGCAGGATTAACTTTAATTTCGTGTAATAATCCAAGACAGCAAACAACCACAACAGATAAAGATACGGTTGCTATTGTAATTGAAGACGAAAACAAAGTTAAGGACTTTACGGCTTACACGTATGCCGAAAAAGACAAAGCACTGGCTGATGCCAATGCAGAAATTGATAAACTGAATCAGCGTATTGACGAAATGAAAGCCGATCTTAAAGCCAAATCAAGCGAGTTGTCGACTGAAGCTAAAGCTGAATACGAAAAATCCATTGCCGCTCTTGAAAAAGAAAGAGATGAATTTAAGGTAGAAGTGGACAAAATTCAGAACAGTACCGAAGAAAACTGGGAACAGCTTAAGCAAGATGTAAATCGTACCTACAATAAAGTAGCTACAAGCGTTGAAAAAGGCTGGGATAATTTTAAAGAAGGAGTGAAAGACGTGGTTAATGACGTTGAAAAGAAGCTCAACTAATTCAGTAAATTAATTTGTATTGAAATTTGGGTAGGGGTGTACAGTTGTGCACCCCTATTTATATTCCTCAATAATTTTCACAATCTCTTCCCAGGGCAGAAGTTTACCTTTTCCGACATCGCCGCAGGCAAGTTCGCCCTCAGCAGTTTCATAGACATTATAACCAAATGATTTTAGTTTTTTAATGTTATCCTGAACGATCGGATTTTCGTACATATAGGTATTCATTGCCGGAAAAATGAGTATAGGACTTCGGGCTGCCATGACCGTGGTGGTAAGTATGTCATCGGCAATTCCCGATGCGATTTTTCCGATAATATTGGCTGTGGCAGGCACAATTACAAATAAATCGGCAGCTTTAGCCAAATCGATATGTTTGGTGTCCCAATCCCGTACCGGGTCAAACATATCAGTGATAACCGGATTGTGCGACATAGTTTTAAAAGTGAGCGGAGTAACAAATTCCTGAGCGGATTTTGTCATGATCACTTCTACATTGTAGCCGTCTTTCTTCAGTTGATTGACAACTTCTACAGCTTTATAGCAGGCAATTCCGCCGGTAACACCTACAACGATTGTTTTCATTTTCTTCAGATTTCTTATTTCTAACTTTCGATTCCTTTTATCATTTCTCTTACAATAGTTTCTGCTATTTGCTTTTTCCCTACCGGACGAGCAATTATTTCGCCGGATTTTATCAAGATCCCGCTGTGGTTTCTCTCCGCTATACGTGATACTTCGTTTGCGAAAACCATATCGCATTCGTTTTTCTCGGCCAGGTGGTTGGCAACGTTTATCAGTTCATCTTCCGACACATCTTTCAGTAGTTTAAATCCCACTAAAAAAGTATTTGGATTGTTTTGCTTGATGACCGGAATCACTTTTTTTGTGCGTTTAAGCCCCATCACAATATTGTCATCCGACGAAATTTTTTCATTTACGTTGTATCGGCTCATCGGATTTTCAAGAAGTTCTATTACGGTTAATTCATCCGTTCCAAGGTGAACTAAGGAACTGCATATCTCCTGTGCCAATTCATAAACACTTACAGCGTAAGTGAATGTGAAATCTGAAATGGCCATGGAATGAATGAAATAATCTATCGGAACTGTTTTTGTCAATTTATCTACTGCATCGTATACGCTTTCTGCATCGGTAACGGATATAAATTCTACGAATGGTTTTTGTTTTTCACTTAACTCTTTTCTATATGCTGTTTCGGTGAGAACATAAATTACGCGAAAATCGGTTCGCTTTTTAGTCTCGAAATAGTCCAAGACAGCTTCCAGACAATGCCAGCCAAGGTTACCCGTACTTACATTAGTCAGTTTTCGTACTCCATCGATATTTTCCGATGTTCCTCCAGCCGTAATCGCGATGTTGAGCATAGTCTATATTCTTTCTTGGATGCGATTGTTATCATCTAAAATAAAAACTCCGGGTTTATGTTCTTTTGCTTCTTCAGGCGACATGGATGCATAGGCCATAATGATGATTCTGTCGCCGGGTTGCACCAGGCGGGCTGCCGCTCCGTTAAGGCAGATAATTCCGCTGTTGGCTTCACCTTCAATTACGTAGGTCTCAAAACGTGCACCGTTGTTGTTGTTAACCACGCTAACCTTTTCCCAGACCAGAATTCCACTTTGTTCGAGCAGTATTTTGTCGATAGTGATGCTTCCCGTGTAGTTGAGATTGGCTTCGGTAACGGTGGCTTTGTGAAGTTTTGTTTTTAATAATGTTAATTGCATTTATTTTTCAGAATTATGTTGTCTATTAATCTTGTTTTGCCGAATTTTACAGCTACGGCAGCCAATGCTTTGGCGCCAATTTCTTTTGTTGTTTTTAATGACGGATATTCGTAAATGTTCACGTAGTCGATATCGGCGAGCGGCATTTCGTTAATCTTACCGGAAATTATTCCAATGAGTTTTTGCACATCGGTTTCTCCATTTTCAAAAGCCGATTTTGCTTCTAATAAAGCTTGATTCAGAACTACTGCCTGTGTTCTTTCGTTTGCAGATAAATAGGTGTTGCGTGAACTCATTGCCAATCCGTTTGCTTCTCTGACAATAGGGCAAACAATCAGTTCGATATTCATGTGTAAATCGTTTGCCATTTTAATTAAAACGGCAGCTTGTTGGGCATCTTTTTGTCCGAAATAAGCTCTGTTGGGTTGAACAATATTGAAAAGCATTGTTACAACCGTGGTAACTCCCCTGAAATGCGATGGACGCGATGCGCCACACAGCACTTTTGTTATTTCCCCCACAACTTCCACAAAAGTGGAACTTCCTGCCGGATACATTTCTTCTACCGAAGGATAGAAAATAACATCTGCACCGGCTCCTGTGGCAAGTTGTTCGTCTCGCTCAATATTTCTCGGGTACGATTCGAAATCTTCGTTGGGAGCAAATTGTGTGGGATTTACGAAATCGCTTACTACCACGATATCATTATCAGCCTTTGCTCTGCGAATAAGCGAAAGATGCCCTTCGTGCAGAAATCCCATGGTTGGTACTAAACCGATGGCTTTTCCCGATTTTCGTTGTGAATCGAGATATGTTCTTAGTTCATTTATGGTTGTAATTATCATAGTTAGCTATTAGCTGTTGGCTATTGGCAAGACAGCACAACATTCCACGAAGGAGCTAATGGCTAAAAGCCAAAAGCCAACAGCTGATTTTAATATAGTTTTTCCAAAATTTCCGAATCCATATCAAACGTATGTTCGTTTGTTGGGAAATTACTGTTTTTTACATCCGAAATGTAATTTTGAATGGCGGTTGTAATATCTACATTCAATGTTGCATATTGTTTAACAAATTTCGGTACGAAATCGTTGAACATTCCCAACATATCGTTAATAACGAGTATTTGTCCGTCACAACTATTTCCCGCCCCAATGCCGATTGTTGGGATTTTTATCGATTCTGTTATCAGTTGCGCCAACTTATCGGGAACGCACTCCAGCGTGATGGCAAAGACACCGGCTTTCTCCAGTAATTTGGCATCCTCCAATATTTTTTTTGCACTTTCTGCGTCTTTTCCCTGTACTTTAAATCCACCAAAAGCATTTACTGATTGTGGTGTCAATCCGATATGTCCCATTACCGGGATTTGTGCATCAACAATGGCTTTAATAGTTTCTGCAACATTAGCTCCACCTTCAATTTTCACGGCTCCGGCTCCACCTTCTTTCACTAATCGTCCGGCGTTTCGTACTGCTTCCTCTTTCGAAATGTGATACGATAAAAAAGGCATATCGGTAATTACGAGAGCACGCTTTACTCCCCGAACAACGGCTTTGGTGTGATAAATCATTTCCTCAACGGTAACCGGAAGCGTGGATTCTTGTCCCTGAAAGACCATTCCCAGCGAATCGCCGATTAATATGGAATCGATTCCGGCTGCATCCACCATCTTGGCCATTGAATAATCGTACGCGGTTAGCATACTGACCTTGCGATTGTTGTCTTTTGCTTCCTGAAACGATTTTACGGTAAATTTTTTTGTCATTTTTTTAATTGCGAAGAGCGAAGTGCAAAGAGCGTAGAATAACAGCCAATTATTCGCCTTCTGATTTCTGATTTCTAATTTCTAATTTCTTCTGATTTTCGTCTTCCAACATTTTTTCCGTTTCTTTTCCCATTAACGTGTATAGTTCGAGCATTTCGGGCATAAAGGCCTTCAACCTTTCTATGTGCATTTTGACAGTTTTTTGGTCACCACGTTTAATAGGACCGGTTAGTGCTTCTTTACAATCTTTATCTTTCAGATTATTGATAACGCTTTCCAGTAGAGGCAACGTTGCTTTTTGAATATCGCTTTTCTCTACACCCGATTTTTCAAAAATTTCATACGAAGCATTCAGCAATGTTACCAAGTAATTAGATAAAACACATGCCGCAGTGTGGTAAAGCACTTTTTTATTGGAATCGATATAAAGTGTTTTATTTCCGCATGCGTTGAAAAAATCAGTTAACCGTTTGTTTCCATTTTTCGATTTCTCAATGCCAAACCAAACTTCATTTAATTTTTCTTTTGCCAAGAAGGGGTCATTGAAAGCCAAAAGCGGATGAGCACAAGCCGTTTGATAGCCGATTTCTTTCAGCGGTTGTAATATTGCAAGAGAATGTACGCCGCTGGCATGCAAAACTAATTTTTTGTTTTTATCCAAAATGGGAAGATTGGATATTTGCTGAACAACATTTTTGATTTGGTCATCGGGTGTTGTAATCCAAATCATTTGGCTGTTGCCAATCAGCGTATCTAACGATGTGCAGGGACAAGATCTGGTTAATTGAGCTGCTTTTTCAGCGCTTTTTGGGTTGCGGCTATAATAACCCTGTATTTCAAAACCTTTATCTTTGAAATATAACCCCAAAGCGGTTGATACTTTGCCTGCACCTATAAAAGCAATCTTCATCACCAGTTTTATATCGCTGTTTTGCGGGGCAAAGGTACGAAATATTATGGGAGCCGAGGGCTGAGGCAGCGATTATTTATAAAAAAGAGACGATGTGAAAATCGCCTCTTTCAATTTTTTATAAAATATAATTCGTAAAATTAAAAACAGTTTTCTTAGTTACCTAAATTTTACCCAAACGCACAATTCGGTTGAGATACAATGTTAAAAAAATCGTTTCCTTTATCGTCCACCAGAATAAATGCGGGGAAATCTTCCACTTCAATTTTCCAGATGGCTTCCATTCCAAGTTCGGGATACTCTACGCATTCAAGACTTTTGATGCTGTTTTGTGCTAAAATAGCGGCCGGTCCGCCGATGCTTCCGAGATAAAATCCACCATACTTTTTGCAAGCATCGGTAACTTGTTGACTTCGATTGCCCTTGGCCAACATAATCATGCTACCACCGTGCGATTGAAACAAGTCTACGTACGAGTCCATACGCCCTGCTGTGGTCGGCCCCATGGAACCCGATGCATAACCTTCCGGTGTCTTTGCCGGGCCGGCATAATAAATCGGATGGTCTTTAATGTATTGGGGAAGTCCTTCGCCACGATCGATACGTTCTTTGAGTTTTGCGTGAGCGATATCGCGCCCAACGATAATGGTTCCGTTGAGTGACAAGCGCGTGGAAACCGGATATTTTGATAACTCGGCCAGAATTTCAGACATCGGGCGATTGAGGTCGATTTTTACGCCGCCGCCTTCGCCTGCTTCTCGCATCGATTCGGGAATTAAGCGGGTTGGGTTGTCCTCCATTTTCTCAATCCAGATGCCGTCTTTGTTTATTTTTGCCTTGATATTTCTATCTGCCGAGCAAGAAACACCCATTCCCACGGGGCACGAAGCTCCGTGACGAGGTAGCCGGATTACACGAATGTCGTGTGCAAAATATTTTCCACCAAACTGAGCTCCTAACCCTAATTTTTCTGACGCTTTTTTAAGCTTCTCTTCCATCTCAATGTCGCGGAATGCGCGGCCAAACTCATTACCTTCCGTAGGAAGATTATCGTAATATTTGGTGGATGCTAATTTTACAGTTTTCAGGTTAGTTTCCGCCGAAGTGCCACCAATAACGAACGCCAAGTGATAGGGCGGGCAAGCGGCTGTCCCTAACGATTTCATTTTTTCGGTCAAATATTCCTCCAATTTGCCGGGTGTGAGTAGCGCTTTGGTTTCTTGATACAAGTAGGTTTTATTGGCCGATCCGCCACCCTTTGCAACACAGAGGAATTTGTATTCGTTTCCTTGTACGGCGTATAAGTCTATCTGGGCGGGTAAATTTGTACCTGTGTTCACTTCGTCGTACATGTTGAGCGGTGCGTTTTGCGAGTAGCGAAGATTTTCGTTCACAAACGTGTTATAAACACCACGTGAGAGTGCTTCTTCATCGTTCCCGTTTGTCCACACCTGTTGTCCTTTTTTGCCCATGATAATGGCCGTTCCCGTATCCTGACAGAAAGGGAGTACCCCTTTTGCCGATATTTCGGAATTGCGCAGAAACGTAAGCGCCACGTATTTATCGTTGTCACTTGCTTCGGGGTCGGTTAAAATTTTCGCTACTTGCTCCTGATGTTCGGGGCGAAGCAGGAATTCTACATCGCGAAAAGCGTGTTGCGCAAGTAGAGCAAGTGCTTCGGGTGCAACTTTCAGGATTTCTTTTCCTTCAAATTCTGAAACCGAAACGTGGTCCTTAGTCAGTAAATAGTATTCCGTTTTGTCTTCCGACATCGGAAAAGGTTCTTGATAATGAAATGGTTTTGTTGCCATATAATGATGTTTTGTGATTATTTTTTCGAATGGATACAAAATTACAAAGAAAAAGTGAATTAATAGCGGATAGCCATATAAACAACTCTGAGGGAACTTAACGGCGCACTCTATTTATACCCATTATAAATAATATACCTTAAAATCTGGTTTATTAACCAAAAAATATGTTCCTTTGCATCCGGAAATGGGATTGTGCTATTTATGCGACTTTCAGAACTACAAACAGGCGACAAAGCATTCATCGTAAAAGTAAACGGATCGGGAGCATTTCGGAAACGAATTCTTGAAATGGGATTCGTGCGTGGTCAGGAAGTGAAGTCTATATTGAATGCCCCGCTAAAAGATCCTATCAAGTACGGAATTATGGAGTATGAGGTATCGTTGCGCCGAAGTGAAGCGGTGATGATAGAAATCTCGAAACTGAAGGAGGATGTAGATTACAGTTCGGCGAACAATGACTTCAGCGATATTGATGATGAGAATGCCGATACAGATGTAGTTGAGGAGTCAATATATGGCGAAAGTTTTCATAAAAACGGTAATACAAAAGTCATTCGTGTAGCGCTGGTGGGAAATCCCAATGCCGGAAAAACTTCGATTTTTAACCTTGCATCCGGAGCACACGAACACGTTGGGAATTACAGCGGTGTTACCATCGACGCAAAAGAAGCAACGCTGAGACACAAAGGTTATAAATTTATATTAACCGATCTTCCCGGCACTTACTCCTTATCGGCTTATTCCCCCGAAGAATTGTATGTGAGAAAATATATTTTCGAGGAAAAACCCGATGTTATCGTCAACGTGGTGGCGGCATCAGCATTAGAACGAAATCTGTATCTGACTACAGAACTCATTGAACTGGAAAAACCGATGGTGGTAGCGCTTAATATGTATGATGAACTCGAGAAAAGCGGGCGTAATTTCAATCACCGGATGCTTTCCGAAATGTTTAACGTGCCGATTGTCCCTACAGTTGGGAAGAAAGGATTTGGTATTCCCGAATTGCTTGAAAATGTAATTGAGATTCATGAATCGGAGAATAAATCACACAACGTTAATGTTCCTTACGGGCGCGTATTGGAAAAATCTATTGGTATTATGTGTCGTGACCTGTCGTCCAATGGCTTTTCTGAATTAAATATGCCGAAACGATATATCGGTATTAAGTTATTGGAAGGCGACAAAGAAGTGGAAGGTGCGATCGCTAAACACAATAAAGGCAAGGATCTCTTGGCTCGCAGGAACAAAGAACGCGATTACATAGAGAAATTATTGAAAGAAGACCCAGAATCGGCTTTTACCAACGCCCGATACGGATTTATTGCCGGTGCGCTGAAAGAAACACTTAGCGAAAAGATCAAATTCGAAGATAAAACTACTGCCCTCGATTCCATTCTGACAAATAAATACCTGGGACTTCCGCTTTTCTTTATTTTCCTTTGGATCATGTTCGAAGCCACATTCCGGCTCGGCGCATACCCGATGGAATGGATTGAGTGGATTGTTGCCGGAGTTGGGAATTTAATCCGAGGAAATATGGCCGAAGGCCCGCTCAAAGACTTGCTGGTGGATGGAGTTATTGGAGGAGTAGGAGGAGTAATAGTCTTTTTGCCCAATATTGTGATTCTGTACGCGTTTATAGCGTTTATGGAAGACTCGGGCTATATGGCACGGGCGGCGTTTATTATGGATAAACTGATGCACAATATCGGACTTCACGGAAAATCGTTTATCCCGCTTATCATGGGATTCGGTTGTAACGTTCCTGCCGTAATGTCCACCCGAACCATCGAAAGCCGCAGTAGCCGCATGATTACGATGCTCATTGTGCCTTTTATGTCGTGCAGCGCCAGACTTCCGGTTTATATTTTGTTTGTCAGCGCTTTTTTCCCCAGAAACGGCAGTTTCGTTATGCTTGGATTGTACGGTGTGGGAATTTTGGTAGCTATTCTGACGGCTATAATGCTCCGAAAAAAATTCTTCTCAGAAGAAGACACTCCGTTTGTGATGGAGCTGCCGCCATACCGGATGCCTACGTTTAAATCTGTGATTATCCACATGTGGGAGCGAGCCAAACAATATCTATTGAAAATGGGTGGTCCTATTCTGATCGCATCTATTATTATCTGGTTTCTGGGATACTTTCCGCAAAATAAAGAGAGCGATGCTGCATTTGATTCGCAAATAGCGCAAATAGAGACTCTGCAAATAGGTAGTGAAAAGAAAGCTGAAATGATTTCAGATGTAGAGCACGCAAGAAATACCGAACATCAGGTAAATTCGTATATCGGAAAAATCGGCCACTTTATGGAACCTGCCATGCGTCCGTTGGGATTCGATTGGAAAATATCAGTAAGTTTATTGTCGGGAATGGCGGCAAAAGAGATAGTAATCAGTACTATGGGTGTGCTTTATACCGGTGATAGTGAGGATCAACAGTCGCTTCAAACTCGGTTACTATCTGAAACACATGCTGATGGCTCACCTGTATTCACTCCGCTTGTTGTTATTGGATTCTTACTGTTTATTCTTATTTATTTCCCTTGTATTGCCACTATTGCAGCCATTAAAGAAGAGTCGCATTCGTGGAGATGGGCTCTTTTTAGCGTGGTTTATTCTACCGGGCTGGCCTGGTTTATTGCGTTTCTGGTTTATCAAATCGGAAGTTTTGTTTCGTAAACATTTTGAATATCGGTTTGTTATAAAATTATGAGTTTACAGTTATTTATAGTTATCATCATCGGCATTATTGTCTCCATCATAGTGATTCGTGGAATTTATCGTTTCTTTTTCGTGAAAAAGGAATCGGGATTCTGCGGTAGTTGCAATGCGTGTGAGTTTAATCCCTTAAATATGCAGAAAACTAAATGAAGAGAATACTTCTTCTACTTATCGGAATTGTTTTCAGTTTTGGAATTTCGGCACAAGAAACCAATCTCAATTTCAATGAAAAATTAGCTTTAGAGTTAGGCGCAGATGATTACGGAATGAAAAGCTACGTGCTGGTTCTTTTAAAAACCGGCAAAAACAGATCGAAAGATCAGAATCTGATCAATGAATCCTTTGCCGGTCATTTTTCCAATATGAACGAACTGTCAAAACAGGGGAAATTAGTTGTTGCAGGTCCTATGGGAAAAAACCTGAAAAACTATAGGGGGATTTTTATTTTTAATGTAACCACTTTTGAAGAGGCAACTGAATGCTTGAAAGGCGATTTAGCTATTCAGAATGATTTCCTTCAAGCCGAATTGTATCAGTGGTATGGCTCCGCCGCGCTTCCCGTTTATCTGGAAGCGGAAGATAAAATCTGGAAGAAAAAGTATTGATAAAGTCTATTTTAGCAGATTAACCAATACTTCCAAATTGCTTGGCGAAGTCGCTTTTTTCCCTTCAGGAGTATATAACTCTTCAATACGCGAAGCATAAGCCGAATAAACCTTGTGTTTTACAATCTTCATCGTAGAGTTTACTAACCCATTCTTTTCGGAAAAAGGCTCTTCGATAATGGCAAAACCGGAAGGAATCCACCTGTAAGGGAACATTCCGTCGTATTTGCCGCCTTTCAAATATTCCGCAATTTCTTTTTCGATAAGCTGAGCGGCTTCGGTTGGATTGGATGTATGTTTTTTTAATTCAACCGGATTAACCACGATAAGCGCCGTTGTATAAGGCCGTTGATTGTTGTACAACACAATCTGATCGATAAACGGTGATTTGGCCATAATAGATTCCTCAATCCCTTCGGGAGAGAATTTTTCGCCGTCATCGCTTATCAGCAACGATTTAGTCCGGCCAAGCACATATAGATATCCGTCACTGTCGATATATCCCATATCACCCGTTCTGAGCCATCCGTCCACGATGGTTTCGGCAGTAGCTTCCGGATTTTTCCAGTAACCTTTCATCACGTTTCCACCGCGAATAATTATCTCTCCTTTTTCACCCGAGGGGACTTCTTTCAGATTGTCATCCACGATTTTTATGTCCATATGAGGAACCGGTTTTCCCGATGAACCAAGCTTATGTGCGTGTGGACTGTTAGCCGAAATAATCGGCGTAGCTTCCGATAAGCCGTAGCCCTGATACATCGGAATGCCGATGGCATAAAAGAATCGCTGCAACTCAATATCGAGCAAAGCGCCGCCACCGATAAAGAATTCCATATTGCTGGCAAACGATTCGCGAATTTTGGAGAAGATGATTTTATCGTAAAATGCTAACAACGGTCTAACCCAGATACATTTGGATCCTTTGTTAAAACCTTCCTTGTTGTATGCGTACGCAGTTTTAAGTGCTTTTTTGAATAAAGTATTGGTGAATTTCCCTTTCTTTTCGATTCCGGCTTCTATGTTTTTTCTGAAGTTGGAGGCCAGGGCAGGAACACTCATCAGTAAATGCGGATTAATTGCTTTCAAGCTCTTGGGAACATTCCGAAGAACTTCCATCGGTGATTTCCCCATAGCCACCGATGCCAATGAAGCACCACATTTCATAAACGAATAAATTCCGGCAGTATGTCCGAAAGAATGATCCCACGGTAGAATAAGCAGTTGCCTGAAATGCGAAGGTATTCCGTCTAAATGCTCCACTGCCTGCTCCGAGTTGCACACATAATTACCGTGCGACAGCATAATCCCTTTCGGATTGGCTGTTGTCCCCGAAGTGTAAGATATGTTGGCTAATGAATCGGGAGTTACGTTATTCATCCGCTCCTCTAGCGCCGATGGATTTTCGGACATTAACTTTTTGCCATTTTCAATTATAGAATCGAACGATAGTTCATTTTCCTGCAACTTTTCCTCCGGATCAAGCAAAATATAGTGTTTCACGGTAGTAAAGGCACCTTTCATCGGACGGATTTTCGCAATTTGCTGATCCGATGCCATTATAGCACAACATTCAGAATGATTCACACGAAAACTGATATCTTGCTCCGTTTCCAGTTTTACCGAAAGCGGAACGCAAATGGCTCCCGAATGTAACACGCCCAACTCGCTAATAACCCAGTTGTTTTTTCCTTCGGAAATAAGTGCGACGCGATCGCCTGCCTGAATTCCCAACGCTATTAGTCCGGCGGCAAACAGCCTGGCTTTCTCCTGAACTTCTTTGTATGATAATGAAGTATAATCCGTCCCTGTTCTTGCTTCGTAAAGAAATGGACATTCACTGTATTTTTCTACAGCTTCGTTTAAAAAGGATATAATTGTTTTGCTCATCGATATAGGATTTAGTTGTTTCAGCAAATTTAGTGTTTTTTATTTAACATTTCGGGTTTTGAATAATAAAAAACAGTGACTGCTTGGAAGTAGTCACTGTTCAAATATTTATACTTACAATTTTTAATCTTTATTCTATCCACTTCAACCATTTGGTTCCGTTGCTCCAGCCCGATTCCACAATTGTTTCGATAAACTGCATACCGCGGACGCCATCGTAAACATTCGGAAAATCCAGCATATCGGCCGATGGTTCTTCGCCATTCATTTTAGCCATCACTGTGAGCGTGAAATTGCGATAAATATTGGCAAAAGCTTCGATAAAACCTTCGGGATGCCCTCCCGGAGTGCGTATGTTCCATTGAGCGCTTTTACCCAGATACGGGTGGTTCCCGCCGATATGTATTACCTCTTCCGGTTGGTTCCCTTTTTTTAGGAAAAGCTGATTGGGATGTTCCTGAACCCATTTCAATCCTCCTTTTTCACCATATACCCGAATATTTATATTGTTAGCTTCGCCTACAGCCACCTGACTTGCGGAAAGTAATGCCCTTACTCCCTGTTCCATCCGCATCATAGCTGCTCCGTCGTCATCGATCGGACGGCCGGGGACAAAAGTATTTAGTTCGGCGCAGAGTTCTTCCACTTTTAATCCGGTCACGTACTCACACAAGTGCCAGGCGTGCGTTCCGATATCGCCCATGCAGCCGGCCTTCCCCGAAAACTTTGGATCAGTACGCCATCCGGCATTATTCCCGTCCTGTAACTCAATGCGTTCTGCCAGCCA
>ENA-UOOM01000953-UOOM01000953.1-fermentation-metagenome-genome-assembly--contig:-NODE-953-length-30204-cov-7.682577_pt1 | contig 30204 bp, 29 predicted proteins | sample MGYA00245781_ERZ724031 | MGnify/ENA primary metagenome ERZ724031 (study PRJEB28704, sample SAMN03018317) | fermentation metagenome | biome: anthropogenic terrestrial biome; feature: soil; material... | reverse complement strand
ACGCGCCTGTTTCCCGCTTTTTGGTGCAATACTATCTACATAACGCACCAAATGACGCATTAACGCGCAGCGGGGAACGGGGAGGTTGTTCATGGGTCAAGCCGTTTTTGACAGCCTGGATGCAAACTTCGCTTTCTTGGAAGAAGCGCTCGGGCACAGTTTTGACGCTAAATTCAGACGCTTCGTCCTCAGCCGGAGTAAAGGACCACCCGCCGGGATCATGTTCATTGATGGGCTGACTAATGAAGAAATTTTGCACCGGGACATCCTGCGCCCATTGATGCTGGATGAATTGCCGCTTCGCGCGGGGCCGCTTCCAGAAGAACCGATCGCAGAGATCGCCGCAGAAATCGCCGCGCACCTGTTGCTGGTGGCTGAAGTTGAAATCGTCACCACCTTCAATGCCATTTTGGATGGTGTCTTTTCCGGAGACACCGTCCTGTTTGTGGATGGTGTCGCTACCGCTCTGCTGATTAATACCAAAGGCTGGGCATCGCGTAGCATCGAAAACCCGGACTCTGAATCCGACATTCGCGGTCCGCGTGATGCTTTCAATGAGGACCTGCTAACCAATGTGACCAGGCTGCGCCGACGCGTGAAAGACGCGGCCTTTCATTGTGAAACACTGGCGATTGGTGCCAGAACGCGCACCCAGGTAGCTCTGGTATTCCTCAAGGATCGCGTCAATCCGAAGGTGCTCCAGCAGGTCCAGGACATCCTGAAAAACATCGATATTGATGGTGTCATTGACAGCGGCTATCTCCAAGAATTCCTACAGGGACGGCGCTGGAGCATTTTCCCGCTGGTGCAATCGACCGAACGGCCGGACCGCGCCTCCGCAGCCCTACTGGAAGGCAGAATTGTCATCATTGTTGATAATTCGCCCTTCGCGCTGGTGCTACCGGCCGTGTTAGCCAGCATGTTCCAGGCCGCTGGCGACTATTATCATCCTTCACCGATCGGAACCTTCTTGCGCATTATCCGCGTCATCGGATGGATGCTGGGAATGTTTTTGCCAGGCCTTTATGTAGCGCTTTCTTCTGTAAATCCGGAAGTTATGCCGCCAGCCCTGGCGATAGCGCTGGCTGCCTCTCGGGAAGGCGTACCTTACCCAGCCATTTTCGAAGTATTAGTTATGGATATCGCCATTGAACTGCTGGCCGAAGCAAGCACCAGGCTACCATCCCTTATTGGTGGGGCAGCCACTCTGGTCGGCGGGCTCATTATCGGCAGCGCCGCTGTGGAAGCCAACATCATCAGCAGCACCATGATCATTGTCGTAGCGATCACCGCCATCGGTCTGTTCACCATCCCCAGTTACGAATTGGGGCTCGCCTGGCGCATCGCCAAGTATTTGATTACTATTTCGGCCGCCTTTTTCGGCATCTTTGGTATTGCCAATGCTTTTATACTGCTCGTAATCTACCTATCGTCGCTGCAATCATTCGGCCAGCCCTACCTAAGTCCAGTCGGACCTTACCGTCCTGGCGATTATGAGGATTTCATCCTGCGCGCGCCCTGGTGGAAGCTCAACCCGACCAGCAGAACCTTTGACACGGAACAACCGCACGAAGATTCCGATAAGGGAGGTCGCTGATCATGGGGATGGATGTCAAGCCCTTACGCATTTCAACCGGACAGACGATTCTGCTGCTCTCGATGGCTAACATGGGTGCCGCACAACTATATATTCCCTCCCTGTCCTATGAGGCGCTTGGCCGCAGTGGCTGGCTGCTCCCCTTAGCAGCCATCGCAATCGCCGCTCTGGGAGGAAAGGCTTTTGCGCGTCTGGGCCGCGAATATCCCGGGCGCAGTTACTTTGATTACTCCACTGCAATCGTCGGCATGCCAGCCGGTCGCTTGGCAGCCCTGTTCATGGCAGTAGCCATGGTGGCTTTCGTCCCGGCGGTTACGAAAGTATTTACGGCTTTGGTCTCGGCGGAGTTACTGCCCAGGACGCCGCCGGCGATCATCAGCGTGATCGTCTTGTTGATCAGCGCTTTTGCCGCGCAACATGGCGTTGAGGCGTTGACCAGGCTGACGCAGATTTTCTCTTTAGCCGTATTACCAATGATTATTCTGTTGATGATCATGCCGTTACTGCTGCCGCTTGAACCTGGCCACCTGATCCCTGTTTCTCTGGTCGAAGACTGGCGAGTCTCAGCTTCCGCCACATCTTCCGTTCCAATAATGCCTTTCCAAACTTGGATCGCGCTGGCCGCCGGGCTGATGTCCTTTCCTGGCTTTACGCTGATGGCGGTCCTGGCTCCGTTTCTGGATGAACCGCGCAATACCGGCAAGGTCGCTTTTTGGGGGACCTTGCTCCCTGCTATCCTCGTCATCCTGTCGGTGGTTTATCCGGTGATGATCTTTGGCTGGCCTGAGGCAGCAACGTATGCCCGTCCTTTTTGGGAGGTGTTATCGGTGGTGCAGCTGGCCCCGTCCATCCCCATCCAGCGCTTAGCCTATTTTCTGACGATCGCCACCAGATTCGTCAGCTATATTACTTTAGCGGCTTACTGGTTCGCAGGCGCGGCCGGCTTAAAAGCCATCCTGCTGCCCAAAGCCACACCCTATAGCAAAATTGTCTGGGGAACGGCCCCTCTAATCCTGGCTGTCGTTATCCTTCAGCAATCCACGGTGGATTTTCCTGCTGGAATAGCGTTCAGTCATATTGGGCTGGCAGTGGGCGGTTTGCTGATTCCGGCTACGCTTCTGTGGATCGCAATGGTCAGAAGGAAGGGATGCCGCTCATGAGAAAAATGCAATTACAGGCGGCGTTCTTACTCCTGATCAGCTCTGCGTCCGCTTTTTGGTTGACCGGCTGCTGGGATGCTCGCGAAATTGACCGCCGGGCCTTCATCTTTGTCATGGGAATTGATCTAAAAGAAGACGGCCTTTACCGCGTCTCGGCCATTGCGGTTAGGGGGCGTAACCCGGATTCCAGTGTCGGTACCACTACCAATGATGCTGCTTCGAAAGCACCGGTTATGATAGCCCAGGGACGAACTGTTGCAGAGGCCATGGACGCTCTGGCAGGCAATTCGGCGCGCAGTATTGATTGGGGTAACTTGCGCTCCATTATCCTTGGAGAAACGCTCTCGCAAAAAGGAGTCAACGAAATTGTACACACCGCGCTGGCGGATCCACGCACTCCAGCCGATGTGATCCTGTTTCAGGCGCAGGGCCCGGCGGAGGCCCTTGTGCGATCCGAACCGACAGGTGAAGAGCACCTGCAGGCCTGGCTGGATCATTATCGTTCAAAATCCAGTACGGAAACTCCCGCGCATTTTTTTGTCCCAGCCTGGCAATTTCGTGCCCAGATTAATAACCCAGGAAAAGATGCTTATCTCGGTGCGATCGCCCTGCATGAAGGCGCACCTGCGCCGATGTCAGGCGGAGTTGAATGCGCACCGCAACCCCTGCTCAGCGGAGTCGCAGCCTTCCAAAGTGACCGGCTGCGCGGTTTTCTGAACGCGGATCAAGCCGTTATTTTAGCGTGGATGTCAGGCAAAGCTGGCGGACTGGTGGTTGTCAATGATCCACAAGCGCCTGACAACGCACCGCTTGCGGTCCGGATCAAATCGCTGCGGCGCAGTCTCGCCGTTTCCAGCGGCAAATCCACCGCTCCGGTCCTCAGGATTAAAATACAGGCGACCGGCGCTATTAACGGCGTAAACAATATGACTGGCGTGCGCGAGCGTGAGCTGGCGTCACTGACAGCCGCTCAGATGAAAAAGCAAATTACAGCCACTGCATTAATAATGCAAGAGGAATTTGCTGCCGACTTACTGGGTTTTGGGGAGCTGGCCCGGCGCGCTGCGCCATTTGAATGGCGGCCGTCCATGTGGGAAAACCAATGGAATCAAGCCGTTTGGGATGTCACTGTAGAAGTGTCATTACAGGCTCAAGGACGTTACCAATATTGATTTTACAGTCAAAACTATTGCCAACATGCGCAAGTAGTGATAAAATGTAGTCATCGTCTAGGAACCTCGTGCTCTGCACCCATTTCCTTTTGTTTATACTCTTAACATCGCTCGCAATTCCCCGTCCTCAGCCGAGCCGGTCTCTCAGACGAACTAAACCAATGGCCGACAAGGCTATATAAGGAGGACCATCGTGTACCAAGACAAGACAATCGTATGCCGCGACTGCAATCAGGAGTTCGTATTTACCGCTGGTGAGCAAGAGTTTTACGCCAGCAAGGGCTTCGAGAACGAGCCTTCCCGTTGCCCGGCATGCCGTAGCGCCCGCAAACAGCGTCAGGGCAGTGGTAACCGCGAAATGCATACCGCTATCTGCGCCGACTGTGGTCGTGAGGCCCAAGTCCCGTTTGCTCCCAATCCGGAGCGCCCAGTGTATTGCCGTGATTGCTATGCTTCCCGTAAAGACAAAGCTTCTAACTGGTAAAATCCTAACAATATAACGGCAAAACGAGGTGTCTACGGACACCTCGTTTTTTTATTGCTCGCGCCCACGCTTCCAAAATTGCCAGGGCTTGCGTTCGGCAGCCGCATCTTTCGCATCCTTTAGCTTACGTTCTGTCAAAGCCTGAACCATTGCCTGTGCTTCCTGCTCCCTGCCTTCAGGAATAAGGATTAGCTCCGGCAAAGTGTTGGAGCGACGCATTTTGCCCTTATGCACAATCTTGAGGTAAATTGGGGCTGCAGAGTCATCAGCCTCACGAGCTGCCTCACCACGCGCACTACGCCCGGCCCGATACAGTTCTGCGCCAAGGATGCGCCTGTTATCAAGCCGCACAACCCTCTCCCCCAGCACAAAGTGAGTATAAGATACCTGCGCCAACGAAACCATTGATCCAGCCGGCTTGCCCAGCAAGCTTTTGCCGCTGCTATTGGCACTAAAAACCTCCATTACCGGAATCCAAGCTGTCAACAGTACCAGCACTGCCAAAGCAACCCAGCTATGGCTGACTAACACCACGCCAGCACATGCGATTAGTGAAACAAACGACGAACGGATTGCCCCCCGCAATGCCTGGTGGCGCTGCCATTCAACATGCCTGTCCCACTCTGAATCACTATAATGCCATTGAAATTTCGGTGTTTCCAAAGCGATCCCTCCATCCCACGACTGCTTCATAGTTCTCTGCCGATCATTCAGTTCCTGTAGGCATAAAATCGCATTTCATTATCGGAAGGAATTCGGAAGGAATAAAGACGTATTTAGCAAATAATGTATAGCAAAGTCAATCGTTTTTGGACTCCAGTCCTGATGAAATGCTAGGGATTCTGAAGCAAAGGGGATCTGAAACATGAAAAACACGCGCCTTAAGAGAAACTCGCACCTTAACAAAATCCTGATCGTACTTACTCTAACTTGTTTGGTTCTGGGCATGACGGCCTGCGAATTAACTCCCGCATTACGGCGTACTGCGGAAAGATCCATTAATTCTTTGATTGCGGGAATTCCATTAAGCGCCGAGGACCTGGCCGGCTCGATGGAACTCGATTACAGCCCCATCCCATTTGTGCGCCTGCGGCTGGAAATCACACCGCAATCTCTGACTAAAGAAGCAGTCGACATTGATTTCGATGCATTTCCGAAGATCCGTGTGTCTACGAAGTTTCATTTCAGCGGCCTCTACCGCCTATACGCCAACGATCGTCCGATTATCAGCGACAAGAAGATCGACCTCATCGGCGAAGGTTGGATCAATTTGGGATTCGAGGATACCCGCTTTTTCATCGATGACTTTCCGTCAATCGCACTCAAATTGGCTGATCACGCCGCCGAATGCCCCGACATTGACACCATTGTGCGGGAACCCAAATCGGTTCTTGCGGGCGAAACCTATCGCGTGTCCACAACCCTTAATTCGAATGTCCCGGGTCACCTGGCCTACCTGGTTTTTAGCAACAATAAGGCCGTCACTCCGGACCGCACCGTGCTGAAAACCAGTATCGGAAAAGCACAGTATCGCTATGAAGCCAGCATGCTTACCAATACTGGCATCGCTGCGGACAATTACTATGGCAACATCATGGCCGTCCAGTTTATTACCGCCAACCCCAAGAATCTGCTGGATCTGAGTGCCTATGATGTGCTGTTTACAACGGCGATTACATTAGTCAAAGTGAAGTGAGGACCGCTTCCACCAAGGGAGTTACCCGGGCCTTGATTTGGTCCCAGTCATGGGTGAAATCAGGGAGCAATTTGCCTTTGGGCTCAATCATCCCGGCAATTCCGAATACAATGCCCAGCGGCCAATCGGCACTGGCACCGGTGATCTTCATGCCCACAGAAGCAAGCGAGTTGGCCACCGGTTTAAGTAGTTCGTCAACATAATAGGCTAGCGTTTCTTCTGATTCAGGCTGCCCTCCGTGCGCAACGATTCCGACCTTTTTGCCCACGAGGGGGTAGCCTTTTCTCTTAGTCAGATAATGCAGATACGCCATCTCCTGAAACTTCTCGAACAGCATCATCAGTTTCGCGGGAATCGGCGCATAATGAGGCACAGCAATAAAAAGCGCATCCGATTGACTGATCTTAGTGAAGATCTCATTAAAGGCACTGTCATAGACGCATCGCACGGTATCGGCGCATTCACCGCACATGACACAGGGCTGCAGTTCATAACCAGACAATTCGACGATTTCGAGCTGTGCTTTTTCTCCAACCCTTTCCGAGATCAGCTCGCTTACCAAACGGCAAACACGTGTGGATGTGCTCTCGGGACCCCGCCCCCGAACATTGGATGCTGCCAGACAAGTTACTTTCATTTTTTGACTCCTCCCATGTTACTCTTTGTGCATATTAAGGGCATATTGGTATTCTATTTCTGATTAATTGGATAAAAAGAAGAGAAAGTACAGTAAAATAATGAATACCCGGATTGGAACATTTGGATCCAAACACTTGGATCTTAACACCCGGAAAGGATGACCGCAATTGAGGAAAAAAGCATTCCCACCGATCGTTTTAGCGCTGCTGCTGATAGTGGTTGGCGTCGCAGCCTGGCTTATTTGGAGAAGCAACAACCCTGGATCCGACGCTACAGTTGAAGTTACTCTGTATTTCGCTAATGATCGCTATGTCCAATTTGGTGATGCCAATGAGCCGCAGGTGTTGCCCGAAAAAAGAACAGTGCGTCCAGGCGTGCGCAACCTTCCGGAGACTGTGATGGATGAACTCATTGCTGGCCCAGACACAGCCGGTCTCTCAACTGTGCTCTCCAATTTGAAGGTTCACAGCGTCTCAGTCAGGGAGGGCATTGCCCATGTCGATTTTTCTAAAGACAACATGAACGGTGGCTCGTTATCCGAAACCTTGTTAATTGATCAAACCGTGCGCAGCCTCACTGCCCTGGACGAAATTGAGGCCGTCCAATTCCTGATTGATGGCGAAAAGACCGAATCCCTGATGGGACATATCTTGGTTATCGACCCGGTGCGTCCTTAGATCTCGCCTTCCTGGCAACGCGAGACCCCGCCCCAGGCAAAGGGCGGAAGTGATCGAACGGGATCAGATGGATGACCGTCGTCAGAATGTCACCCTTCATCCCCCGACCGCCCGCGTGGTTAGTTGGTGGATTGCCCTTACCCTTGCCATTGCCGTTGCCATTGCCGTTGCGCCCGCCGCCCAGATAGAGAAAGGCCACTCCCTGCATGATGCGCAACCCCTGGCGGAACAGATCATAGGGGAAAGTATGTTCTTCCACGGCTTGGTAATTAACAGATTTGGACAGGTTCGAATTCCTGGCGACGCTCCGCCCGAACATCCAGGAATAGTTGGAATTCTTGCCGCTTTCCGTAAGGCTTTCGGATCGACGAAACTTGATCTCCTTCCCAGTCGCCCGCTGGGCTGCTTCAATCGTATCATGATCATCGCTGCGTAGCCAGATTTTATTCACCAGATTTTGCAGGATGGTCTCTACTACTGTCTTATCCCCCAGGCTATCCACCAGAGAGGTAAAACTCTGCGTCGCTACAACATTGATACAGTCGGCCTCGCGACAGACCGAGAAAAACTTGCTGTCAGTTCGGCTAGCCATAAAATGATATTCATCATTGATAAAGATCAGTGGCCGCAAGCGGTTGGCACCCGGACGCACCAGTCTGGTCATAACGGAGGACTGAAAATCCAGCTTCAGATAAGTACTGATTATTTTGGCCAGATTCTGATACTCTTCCGCGTTCATGCGCAGTATTACTATTTTACCATGATCGACCAAGTCGTCGAAACCCGGAAAGTTCAATTCCTCCTGCGGCGCGCAAAACGACCTCCTGATATCCGGATCAGTGGTAAATGTCGCCGTCATGCGGGTAACTTCGCTTTCGATGATATTGCGCACCCGCTCATCACTCTGTTCAAATTCGTAAGTGAAAAAATCCCGCACCGAGATATAGGTCTCCAGTTCCTCCGAACTGAGCAGGCCGGCCCGCTCTTTGCGCGCCAGCTGCGCCAAATGGCCCTGATATTCTTTCCTGCGGATCAGCCGGTCAATGTCCTCGAAAGTCACATACCCGCCATGCACCAGCCTGGCCAGCTTAATGGCTTCCGCGATCATGAATTCCGCCTTGTCGAGCCAATAGGTATCATGGTTTTTACCAATACTGAAGGTCTCCAGAATGACCCTGAGCCGGTTGGCGAGCACCTGCGGGCGCAGCAGCGGCTTGTGCAGGGGATTGTAGCGGTACTGACCACCAATTTCAATAATGATCACGTCCTGCATCCGGCCAGTCGCGTTCTGCCCGGCCTCCGCCACGAATTGCAGCACTTGATCACAATAGTTGCCCTTGACATCCAGGATCAGAATCCCGGGTTTGCGCTCCGGATCATCCGGCCGGTAATGCAGAAATTGTCTGGTGTAGCTGTATAGCGCGCCATAAGTCTTGCCGGTGCCAGTAGTCCCGGTAACAATCAGGCCGGTACGCAGACTCTGTAGCCCAAGTCGGATTGGGACAGGTTGATCAATCAGAGCGGTCGACTTTTTCTGATGCTGCAACCCAATCAGCAACTCCAGCGGTTTTGCTTCTCTGGAGCGCGCTTCCACCTCGGCGAGCTGGTATCCAGAGTCTACGCATCCACCACTCGCCGCCGATGGCCGCCCAATTTTGCTGGCCAGCGGGTAGACGGCAATGTGATAGACAAAACGAGCGCACAGGTAAAAGAAGGCCCATGCCAGGCCCAGATATAGTCGCATGAAGAGCAAGTAGGCCTCAGGCGATGTGTAGATCGCCTTCAGTAAAACCGCCTGTTCTGGCGCTAACGAGACGGGTCCCGATAAGCCCTGCAAGATTGAGGCCTGCATTGATGTCCGCCCGACTATTTCCATGATAAAATCCAGCAACGGCCGCGTGCTCCAGCCCCACCAGTAGTATGATAGCATCGGCAAGACGATTGCCCCATGCGCCACAAAGCAAATGAAGGCGGTTATCAGAGCGAAACCACCCGGGGAGAACGCTAATCTGACCAAGTAATTGCGCATTAAGCGCAGCGTGTGCATTGGAATGTTCGCCTCCCATTCAGGGCTTCCATGTAGTGGCTATTTCACCATTTTTACCCTTTTCCCTGCCGCAGTCATCCTTCGCGCCGGTCGTGTATACAGTATTCAACATCGCATGCGGCAAGAAGGATTTTGCGGTATATTGTGGAATGGATAATGGCGATTATAATGGTTATAAGCCATAGTATGGGAGGAGCTGCAATGTTTAGCAATTTCGGAGAACTGGAGCGCTACTGCAAAGAACAAGGCGTCAAGATGATCGACTTCAAATTGATCGATTTGTCTGGCCGTTGGCGCCACATCACCATCCCAATCGAACGCCTCGCCCCTTCGCTAATGGAAGACGGTATTGGCTTTGATGGATCCAACTACGGATTTGCCTCTGTCGAATCGAGCGATATGGTGTTTGTTCCAGACCTTTCCACCGCGATGATGGATCCCTTCTGGGAAATGCCCACGCTCAGCCTGATTGGCGATGTGATCAGCTTGCATGATCACAAGCCTTTCACCCACTATCCACGCGCGATCGCCAAGGCTTCCGAGAAATATCTGGCCACCACCGGGATTGCCGATCGCTGCTTGCTCGGACCGGAGTTTGAATTCTATTTGTTTGACCGTGTCGCTTTTGATCTGCAGCCGCATTCAACCAGTATGCAGATTGAGACGGCGCAGGCCAGATGGACCTCCGGAGATAACTTCAACAACAACGGCTATCAGATTAATCATAAAGGCGGCTACCACATTACTCCGCCGATGGATACTTCCCACGATTACCGCAACGAAGTCACCCGTATGCTGGAAGAGCGCGGCGTGCCCATTAAGTATCATCATCACGAAGTAGGCGGTCCCGGCCAGCTGGAACTGGAAGTCGAGTCTGGTCCGTTGACTGTCATGGCCGACCGTTCCATGTTGATCAAGTACTTTATCCGTAACAGCGCTGCCGCTTGGGGCAAAACCGCGACCTTCCTGCCGAAACCGCTTTATGGCGAGGCTGGAAGCGGTATGCATGTTCATTTCTGGCTCTTCAAGGGTCAAGAACCGTTGTTCTTTGATCCGGCCGGTTACTCTTCACTGAGCAAAACCGCACTTTATTCGATCGGCGGTATTCTGAAACATACTCCGGCATTGCTCGGACTGACTAACCCCAGCACCAACTCCTACCGCCGCCTGATTCCGGGCTACGAAGCACCGGTCAGCATTTGTTACGCGACCAGTAACAGAAGTGCGGTTATCCGCGTGCCGGGCTATGCGAAGACCCCGGCCAACAAACGTTTTGAGTTCCGTTCATCCGACGCCACCTGTAACCCGTATCTGGCGTATGCCGGCATCCTGATGGCTGCGATCGACGGTATTAAGAATAAAATTGACCCGGTCGCCGAAGGATTCGGACCCTATGATATCAACATCTTCGAGCTCCCGCCGGCAGAACGTGACAAGATTAAATCGCTGCCACACAATGTTGAAGAAGCTCTGAATGCTCTGGCAGCCGATCATGCCTTCCTGACCACAGGCGGCGTGTTCCCGGAGAAACTGATTGAGAAGTGGATTGAGACTAAACTCGCAGAGTCCCGCCAGATCGATGCCCGCCCGAATCCGTATGAAGTGGCGACGTATTACGATCTATAAGAGGCGCGGAAGATGCGCGAGGGCGCACAAAATGCACAAGTAAGCAAATGCCAAGTACGCACAAAACAAAAGGCCGTAGAGACATTCTCTGCGGCCTTTTCAACTCAAGAGACGCATTATGAATAGCATCCCGTCAGATGCACAGTAATTCATAGGCTTGATTGATCACATCTCTTAGTTCCAACAGCAGCACCCGGGTGCGCTTTCACTCCACACGTTCCATCCCTACCGCTCTCTCCTCCGCTAGATACTGCAGAAACAGCTCCAACTCTTCCAAGCGCTCCTTGGCGTTCTTTCTTGCTTGCGTTGTCAGAAAAACATCTGTACCGTCCAGTAAGCGCTTCTCCAGCATTGCCAGCGCATCGTCCAGACCGTTCGGCGAGCGCTTCATAGCTGACAATTCCCGGGCAAGACCGATCGCACCGATGCCGTCTAACAGATTGGCATCATGCAGCAGGGCGGCCTCATGACAGGCGCTGGTATTACCCAGCAAGATCTCGCGCAATGCGTCCGTCTTAAGAATCGGGAATCCTTCCTCAACGAGAAAAGCGATCACTGCCTCGACGGCAGCCTCAATTCTGTTGCTCCCATCTCCTCTGTCTGACAGGAACGGCTTGAAATCGTGCATCATTGCCGCGGCAAACACAACTTCCTCATCAAGCAACATGTTACAACCTAGTGCCAGAGTCATATGATAAACGCGAAAGCAATGTTCCTGACCATCCTTAAAATCGTAGTTTTCATTGTCGAACAACTCCAACAAACGATCTCGCCACATTTCCGGCACCCCCGCATTAACACTTTCGCTATGCGGTATTGTTTTCCTGCGCTGTAAGACCCAGGCGGTCGCGGAGCTCTAAACTAGCGCAGCACCAGGCGTATCGGCCTTGATCAACCGCCGGATTTACCGCAGCTGCTGCAGTCGCCACCGCACCGCCTCCAATACGGGTAAAGGAATGGCTGGTGCAACGTCGAATTCTATAGTTTTGACCACCGAATAAAGTGTCAGGATCTAAGAAAGGGATGACTTCCTTTTGGAATTTAGTGAGTATTTCACATCGTTGCTTAACAACCGATCATCCAGTAAATTTATGGCTACCCTTGATACGGCTCAGACCCCCAATATCATACCGGTTTTTTCACTGGAAAGCTGGGATCGCAGCACTGCCATCTTTGGCGAGTACCTAATGTGGAAAAGCAAACGCAATTTGCAAACTGTTCCGCGGGCTGGCCTTTTGGCGGTCCTGGACAGAACTCAATGCGGTATGGCCATTTGTGACTTTGATGGATTTGAGGAGTCCGGCCAGTATATGGAAGCGCTCCAAAAAAACAGCATTCCAGTCTGTAGCAACAGCGCAGACTGGCAAGGTTACCGTAATGCCGGACGCCTTAACTATGTCAAGTCCTGGACAATGACCCTAACTAACGGATCGAAATATCTTAAGAAACTGATTCAGCTCAGGCTTTGCCATTCCAGAAGCAGCAAAGCGGCGACGGCCATGCCAATTTCTGTATTTCGCCGCCTGAATAAGTCCGATTCAATCAAGACACTGGCATTTGTGGGAGGAGACGGGTATCCGTTAGCTTTTCCCGCCTTTCCGATGATCGCACCCGATCGCCGGACCATTTTATTTTCGCTTTCCCATCTGCCCACGCGCCCTGCTGATGGGCAGTCTGTTGCGGTCTGCGTTCTGTCTGCTGACAATGTGGCTTACCAGCTCAAAGGGAAGTTCCACCCACTCAGAAACAGCCGCGGCCTGATAGAAATTAGTGAGGTTTTTACGGCTTGTCCCCCTCTGTGCGGAGAAAAAATCGGCGGCTGAGTCAGCTAGGCATGCGGGTGTCGGGAATTGAGTGCTGCCTATCGCTCGGAGGCGCTCGGGTGCCTACGTGCATTGACTTTCGTCCCAATAAAGGTTATAAATAAAGCAGAAGCTTCTTTAATAAAATATGAAAAGCGAAGGCAGGTGAGGATAAATGGAAGGTGACCCCGGCAGTAGTCGAAAATGCACTCATTTATTAACATTGCGGGCAAATTCACGCCATTTTCCGAGCCGCTTGCGAGACATGTTTTTGAAATACCGGACTAAAACCGGTTATTAAACTATGTCTTAATAACGAATCTTTAAGTGCTGATTTTGCCCGCAACATTGAAAGGAGTCGATCCAAATGTTGCGGGTATTTCTTTCTGTCAATGACGACCTTACTCAGGTTGATGACATCTGCACCAAAGGGACTTGGATTTCGCTGGTTAACCCTTCAGAAGAAGAACTTGAAACCGTCCGCAAAGCTACCGGAGCCGATCCGGATTTTCTGAAAGCACCCCTTGACCCGGAAGAGCGCTCCCGAATCGAATCAGATGAGGGACAGGTGCTTATCATTATCAATGTTCCCATTATGCTGAACGACAGTTCAACAGTGCTCTATGATACGATCCCATTTGGTATCATTGTTACCAATGACAATTTTATTACTGTCTGTCTCAAACAAAACCCATTATTAGATGAACTCGTCGAAACCAGACTGCGCGGCTTAAATACCAAAAAACGCACCCGTTTCTTACTGCAATTGCTTTTCAAGACCGCCACCCAATATCTGAGGGATTTACGTCAGATTGATAAACAAACCGACGAAGTCGAGAAAAAGCTGCATCGTTCGATGAAAAACGAAGAACTCATTAAGCTATTGAGTTTAGAGAAGAGTCTTGTCTATTTCAACACCTCTCTGCGATCCAACGAGTATGTCATGGAAAAACTGCTTCGTTCGCGGCTGATGAGGATTGATCCTGAGGCAATCGAAACCTCACAGGTATTACAAATGTATCCGGATGATGAAGAGTTGTTGGAGGATGTCATTATTGAAAATAAGCAGGCCATGGAAATGTGTCAGATTCACAGTGACATCTTGAGCAGCATGATGGATGCTTTTGCGTCTGTCATATCAAACAATGTTAACATCGTGATGAAGTTCCTGACCTCTGTCACGATCGTACTTTCCATCCCCACCATGGTTTCCAGCTTTTTTGGCATGAATGTACCTTTACCGTTTGACAAAACACCGTTTGCTTTTAGCATCATTATGTTGATCTCGTTTGGCATTTCAGGCACGGTTGCCTATCTCATGGCCAGGCGGAAGATGTTCTGAAGTCACAAGGCTGAAATCAAGAGCTGCCTCGAATAGGTCAGCAGCTTAATCACACTGACACAAGCCCGCTCTATTGCTGAGCGGGCTTGTGCGATGGATAAAAGGGATAGGGAGTATCGTAGAAAGGACCGGGCCGCGGCCCCTACAATCAACGTGCTGCAACTGGATCAGAAGACGGCAAACGGACTCATCCATGTCCGCTTTTTGGGTTCTTATTGCCGCAGCCCCGCCTGCGGCAATAGGATCCGAATACATACGAAGACTTTGCGCTATTGGCCTGCTATCACCACCTTCAGTAACGCTTCGGTCAGATCGGTGCAACTGTCTGCTTTACGAAAACTAGTAGGAACTATATCATCGGCAACAGCGGCCGCGGTTTTGCTAAGACCCATGATGCGTTCCGCAATCCCTAAAGCCATGTGCCGGTCTCCTGAGAGTTCACGAAACTCCAATAGTGTTCCGTGCGATTGTGCACGAATGACATAGGGCGCAATTGCATTAGCCGCAATATCGACGGCCGCCAGAGGCAGCCTGTTGTTCCAGCGCTTAGTAGCGATCGCACTGATTGGCAGTTCATTTCTGAGCGCCGGCAACAACTGCTTGAGCACCGCTACGCCGGATTCAGTCAGCATCAGGACTGGCATACGGTAGAGCGCATCTTGGGGAATTAACCGCACGGTTGCTCTTACTTCCCGAGCCAAAACCTCCAGGAGCGCCACTTCCGCAGCATCAGGAGCGTCAGAATTTTGGCTGCTGGCATTAGAGACGCCAGCATCGTCAGCAAACAGCGGGCCCGCGCAATTGCCGGCGAGGTACTCCGCAATAATCCAATCTGCTAATACCGTGCGAATCGCGAATGACGGATCTATTTCCGCGAACCGGCAATTATCATCCCTAATCCGGATCACCTTTTCCATTATGGCGCTGCCACGCTCCGGAGCAAACACCGCATAGGCCAGCCAGCTCTCCTGTTCAAAAAATGGCATCAGGCTGCGTGCCTCCGCCGGCGCGGGATTGACGATCGACGCCACCAGCACCACGGCAATTGCCATCGCCATTGCTAAAAGCACAAGCCCCCCTCTGTAATGCCGGTCGACTGCCTTTCCTGGCATTTGGCTCATTACATTTTGCCTCCTCATCTCACCGAACTCTGCTTCCAAAGAACCCGACCAGAATATCAAACGGTATTTTTTCCAACAGTATAATTTTGATCAGCTTACCGGGATTAACGATGATTACTGTTCCTTCCTGAGCAGCCTGTTCAGCTAGCACCCGGGCAACCGCATCCAAACCGCCGCCTGTACCGTTGACCAAAACTTGCATCGCCGGGTTTGTTTCCGAGGCTTTCGTCAAAGCAACCTCTGGGATTACTGCCTGCTGCCCTGAAAATACCCTGCCAAATTCGGCCAAAACACCGGCAAAAAAGGCGGGAATCAGTTTCCTGGCTGCGGCGTTAATGCGCCGATCAGCCAATCCGGCTTGTCCGGAAGCATCGTAGACTAAACCACTAATTTTAATCTCAGCATTACCACAAATCAGCCATTCAACGTTAATGCCGATCCGCCCGGCTTTATAGTCTGCTGCGGCTGTACCTAGCAGGACGGCCCCAGCCGGTATTACGACCATCTCCCGCGACACCACATCCCGCTTTACTAACATGAATACTTTTGCTGGCGCACCGGAAATAATGCCTGTTATCAATTCAGCGTCAATCGTCGTCCCAATTTGCAGTCCAGTGATCTGTTGGGCTTTTACAGAATCGCGGCTTTGGATCGCCTGGTCATCCAAGCGTCTGTAAGCCACGCCGCTTCCTTTGACCAAGCCCAGATCACGCGCGGCTTCTTGCACCGTTTCCTTAGACAAACTAAGGGCTCCCGGATCAAATGACAGGCTACTGCTATTTAGATTGGCATACGGAACAGCGTAATTGGTGGTCGTCACCGCAGTATTTTCCGAGCTCCCGCTCGCCGCCGGCGCGGTGGCGGCGGCCGCTTTTTTCCCAACAGCCGGGAAATGAGGGACGGGCGCGGCCGGTGCCGTCGATGGGATTGGCGCAGCCGCTGATGCAACCGGCGGAGCTGGTGAGCCCAGTCGCGCGGCAAGCATTGCCACCGAGGCCTTCCCCGGAGAAGCTTTCTGGCCGTCTCCCTGCGCTTTCATAGCTTCCGCCGCTTTCTGAGGCTCCGGACTACCTTCTACCAGATCCCAAATCTCCTTATTAACGGGTAGAATGCGTTCGCCCGCCTTTACAAATGTCTCGTTTTCCATCACCAATTCGGCCTTGGCCTGAGAGCGGCGCACATCGCCGACCTCCACGCAGACCAGCAGTGCTATCCCCAGAATTACAGCGGCAGCGATCCAAACTTCCTGTCGCAATTTTCGAATTCCCAGAGCCGGATTTATTCGAAAAAACAGACTGCGCATTACTGCACCCCTCTTTCCAGGAAACGCTGTATTTCCAGGTAATCAAAATGGCCGGGCACTTCTACAGCTTTTCCGGTGGACTCGTCTACAAACGGATCAATCCATACCCGGAACTTGCGCAATGGGACAAAAAGATCATTGGGCTCATAATGCACCCCGGTTGTCCCGCTGACCTGTACGTAGAGCTTTTCGCCGTTCCATGGATGGCAAATGCTGAATCGATCTGCCAGGCTAGTCCCAGCCAGTACAATGAAATAATCCCGATAAGCGCGACTGAACATTTCTTCTTTCGTGAGCGCATCCGTAATGACGGCAATACGCTGGCAGCCCAAAACAGTAATGTCACGTTCATCGAGCGGCCTCAGAGTATTGAAAATGCGCCACCAGATCACGGAATAATCTTTGCGCGTATCACGCATTAGGCGCACAAAAGCCATTTTGAGTGTTCCTGCGGCCGTCTCTTGATAGTAGAGATTATTGATATCTGTAATGAAGCATCCGTCATGCTCAATTCCTTTGTTAATCGTTTCGAGCACCGCCCGAAAATCAAATCCTCTTTCAGGGTCAATCATCGTGATCACGTAATCAGGAATAACAGTGCTGTCTTCATTGAGCTCAAAGACATAACGCTTTTGGCTGCCAATACCGGCAATCAGGTTTGTGCTGGCTCCAGCCAAAAAAGGTTTAATGATCACACGACGTCCAACCACCTCAATGCCAAAGGCATTGAGATCGCCGCAATAGACTTCATCCAGGACGGACGGGAACTCCAATACCGATATGTAGCCCAGACGCGTTTTAATCGGAAAAACCTTTTCGGCGTTTAGAACATACCGCATCGTAGCTTGCTCCGGTTTGGCAGCGACGGCTGCCGCTCCGCCAACCACGATCGCTATTAAAAAAGCCAGACAAAGGATCCAGGCCTGTTTTTTCACGAAGCCACCTCCTCTTCCACTAAACGCGTTACAATTAGACCCCAGACGTTCTCTTCACTAATACGGGTTTCCGCTACTGACACAGAAAATCCGACGCGACGCCGGGCATCTGTAGTGCGCCCGCGCAAATGCTTGATACCGCTGGCATGCCAGTCATTACCGCTCAGATACGTCAGCTTGTCCAGGATCAGCGTGCAAGAGAGCTTCTCATTTTCAATGCAAGCGGCCAGCTGCGTATCAAAGGTGCGTACCAGCTTACTGCCAAGATCGGCAGACAATAGGCGGGAAGCTCTGCTATGAGCAGACGCAGCTGTTATGTAATCCCAGTTATATAAAGTCAGCAACATTTCGCTTATGAACCCCTCCGTCGGATTCTCGCCAGCTGCTTGCGCCAGCAGGGATCTGGATCCGTCTCCATCCACCGCCACAATAATCTGCCGCCTGCCAGCCAGCAAGATGATGGCCAGTACTGCCAGCAGCAAGGCTGCCGTCAGAATCAAGCAGACCAACCGCATGACATTCAGATCCTTCTCCAGGTTAGCCCAACGATGGTAATACTGCCTTTCCTCAGCCATTGCTGTCGCGCCCCTCCACCTTCCATTTATTACCGGAAAAGCCCAATTCCCCGAATGATCTTGCCTAACACGGTGGGAATCATCAGGATCATCAGCACCAGCACAATACACTGGAAAAAGTACCATCTGGGTCCCAACATATCCGCCGCAGCGCCTTCAGCAGTCCCAATGACGTCAATTCTGGCGGCCACAAAGGCTAGTTGAATCTTTACGAGCAGCCCCATCCATATTGGCCAGGATGCCACATTGATAAGGTGTTCCAGCCATCCCGCTGCCAACCGGCGCGTTTTTTCATACACGTAAAACCCAATAAACAGCGGTCCGATGGCCCGCAGTGCAACCAGATAGACATCCCGCAGGAATCTAATGGCATAGAACACGCCCTGCGTCACGAAAGCTGCAAATTCACCCAGCATGGCGTTAATTGGCGCCCTCAGCAGTGAACCGACGGCATTAGCGATCCCTTTTATTGATGGCTTTTCCGCTGCCCGGACGATTAGCTGTACTTCCATGTCGAGAAACATTTTTCCAATCTGATAGATAAAACTCTCACCTTGAATTTTGCTGCCGACATAATCGCAGAGGTTCACAAACTCATCGAAAATTTGAGCATAGCTGGCGGCCACGATAAATACCAGCGTGAAGCGCCCGATCACCGCGAGATATTTCGGCCGTTCCCCCAGGGCGGCATGCTTCAGAAAACGATCATAAATGGCCCACAGAAAGAACAGTATTGCGATTACTCTGGTGATGTTCAGCATTTCGGCAAACCCCTCGGCCGCTTTACAAACCGATTGATATCCCGGAACTTGGAGCGCTTCTACCATAGCATCCAGTTCCGCATTGCTCTCCAGTGCTGTCGGCATGCGCCTCCACACCCCGCTTTGCGCCTGAGACAGTGCCCTCCAACTTAATCTGCGCCAGCAATGGCACCGACAAGCACCGTTAATAGTCTGTTTTGATCGTTCAGGTTTTGCAGCATTTTCACTAGCGCGGCGTGGTTCATCAATTCCACCTGTGTATTGAGCTGCATGGCCCGCATTAGTCCGGCCTCCGGATCCTGATTAATCTTTGCCAATTCTGCGCCCAAATTGACATTGGCCTCCGTCGCATATTCTACATAGGCCGGCATGCTATTGCCACGCTGGTATTCCACCAGCTCGCCATTTTCGTCCACAACACTATCAGCATATCTTTCCGTCATAACCTCCAAAATCTGGGCACGGCCTTTCGCCGCGATGCGCGACTGTTCAGCCAACTTGCGGGCATAGTCCGCCGCACTGGAGGCATCAATAGGTTCATAGGCCGGATTTAAATACTTAAAGTCATTGATTGTCTTTTTAGTGGTTTTCATAGTCAATTCCAACTGATCAATTAGTCCCGTCAAGCTTGGATTCCCAACCATCCGGCCAAGACCATCCCAATCACCGGCTTCGATCATGCGCCTAATCAATTGGATTTGTTGGAGATGATATTCCAACTGCTGAATCGACCTTTGCGCTTCTTCCAGCTCCAGGCCGAGCGGGATCCTGTAGACCGGCACCGGTAAAATCTCCGGAATAGAGCTTGCCGCCACATTACCCAGTGAGCATCCCAGTGCAAATCCAACCAGACACACCGCGATCCACCTGGCCGTATGCCCGAATTTTACAGCCATGAATTCACCCGCCCCGTTTCACTTTGATAAGCAATTTCTTTGACAGACTCCCACAGTGTATCCGCCGCATGATCGGTCGCTACGCCATCAGCTTTGCCATCGACCGCCGTGCCAGCCGCCGTGCCAATCGCCGCATCAGCCCCCACTCTGGCGATCACCTGCGCAAGCTTTTCCCGGTCTGCCCAATCCGAGCTGGCAATCCAATATTCCAAAGGAGTCGGTTTCACCCGCGCCACGAAAGTCTCTACACCCTTGACCAAAACCTCTGCGTATTCGCCTTTTACCTGGTCAAGTTGTCTGATTAACTCCATTTCACGATCATTCAGGTTAAGTGCCGACCTAATTTCGCTATCATTAATCGCGGAAGAAAGCTTCAGGATAAAGAGTGTCCCGGTATTGGCCAGAATGCCAGCGTGATGGCGCGTCAGCTTGAAATCCGAAATATCCTGCGATACTGACATGATGCCGGCACCATATTTCCGCAAGGTGCGATACAGCTCGGAAATGAGTCGACCGCCGGTTTCATCTCCAAGCAAAGCCCAGACTTCATCAAAGATAATCATCTTTTTGCATCCCGGATTAGCCTGACATGCTGACCAAATCATCTCGGTGATGTAAAACAGGAAAATGCGCGTTATTTCAGGATAATTTTCCAGGTCTTTCAGATCAATGGCAGCGATCGAAGCATTTACCTTCAGGCAGGTTCGAGTATTGTTTAGCAGCCGGCCATGCAACCCCGATGTCCATCTTTCCAAATGCCGGGACATCCTCAACCCAATTTCCCGATAGGTTGCGTTGTCATACTCCGCCTCTCGTAAAGCTGCGGCTACACTTCCTATGGTAAGAACCTCTTGCCGTTCGCGAGCTTTGTCCAGGGCCAGGCCGATCACAATTTTCTCATCATTTTGCGTGGTGCGGCCTTCTTCGCGCACCATTTCGCCAATAACTGCCTGCAGATAAGCTTTTTTCTCCTCGAAAGGTTCAACATCAAGCGGATTGATCGCGCAGTCGCGTTTTCCGGACACCTGAATAGCACTGCCGCCGAAAATTTGAGCAAATCTGCTGTATGATCCGCCTTTATCAATAAAGATCAATTTGGCGTCCGGGTATGTAGAAAGCAACTGCATACACAGGTTTTGCACTAAGAATGACTTACCGCCACCGGAGGCTCCAAAGACCAACGCGTTGTAATTAGGTAGATCTGCTCGAAAGGGATCATAGCGGCACACTGTCTGTTCACGGGTTTCAAAGAGTACCGCCGGGTTGCCGCGACCCCGATAGGGTAGAAAGACCGGAAGTAAATCTGCCAGATTACGTGTCAGCATGCGGTGGAAGCGGTAATCACCTGCACCGGTACCACTTCCGGGCAGTGCCGAAAGCCAGAGCTGCAGATTGGCGGCTGTCTCACTAAGCCCTTCCGCTCCGCTTAACGCGCTGAAGGCCATTTTGACCTCTCTGGTGGTCAACTCCAGTTGTGCGGGTGATAGTTCACCCAAAATCAAAACCCACTCGCCGAGAAAGATCTGCTCATCACCCACAATCAGTTCCCGTTCAAGCTCTAGCGCTTCCTGAACAGCCACATCCGCTTTCAGATTGTGGTTTTTTTCCAGGTTCAAGGCCTCTGCCAGATTACGTCTGATCTTGACCCGTGAGAGTTCTTTGCCTTTGGGTATCTTTGAAAACCTGACCGACATCCAAAGTGGATGCCTTAAGGCTGTCAGCGCTTGAATCATCGCCGGAAATGTCTCATCCGGAATGCGGCGCATGGTAACTGCTCGCACGTAGGTGCCGCCAATTTTCAAATAACGCCATTCCTTGCTGATGTCAAACGCCGGAAGATCTTCAATGGCATGGGCGTTGATGGAAGAGAGCACCGGCGCATGATCGTCCGGATTAAGGTAGTAGCGCAGCAAAGCGGTAATCTGGCCATGATGTAGTCGGCGTGGATCAAGTCCCGTCTTTTTTAGGGCCACCCTGACAGTCTCTTCGATTCCGGCTGCCAGCGCACGGCCGGCTTGATGTCTTTGAGAATAGCGATCTGTAATGGCTTCCGGATTAAAAACGCCTAATAAGGAACGCCTTAAGAAACCACCCGCTCTAGCCTTGGCGGACTGCTCATCTGGTATGACACAGACTGCGAAAAGGTAGGCTCTTATTTCAAAGACACTCCGGTTTGCAAAAGCGTCCCGCCACATGTTTTCCCTGACGGTCGTCAAAATGTTGATCACATTAGTGCGAGCATTAGCGCGTTCATTGACGCGGGCATTAGCGCGATTGTCGACTTGCCCGCTGCTACTGCCACCGCTGCCTCCCTCCCCGCGGCCTCTAACGCTACCAGCGCCACCTTCCCCAAATGGCTGATTACTGCGCACATAACAAATCTGATAGGTCACCGCATCGCCCGGAACTGAGTTTAGCAATAAGTGCAAATTGTGGTGCAGGCCGTTCAGTTCTTCCGCAGTTTTTGCTTCAACGCAAAAGCCGGCTAGTTCAAATCCGAATGCAATGCTCCCGTTTTTTAGAAAGATCAGATTGTCGCTAATTTGTTCATAAGGCAGTAAATCAGCAACAGTTTTTAGCTCATCGCCACGCACGCTTCATCCCGCCTTTTCCCGCTACGCCGCGCCATTTTCATCAAGCCCTCTGAATGCTGGAAAGATATTTTGTTCCGCCAGCCACCGGCCACAGTGGCTTAGAAAACCGCTGGCACAGCACTGCCGCAATACGGTCATCAGCACATAAGTGACGCCGCCGGTAATCAAAGCTGGTATTAGGCCAAAACATGCTTCGCAGATCAGGAACAAAACAAAGACCATGGCGCAATCAGTCAATTCCAGTCCAAGCACCAGATCACCCTGATTGATGTTGCGAGCTGTTTTGCGGCGGATCAGTTGTCCACTCATTTCTTGGCCGCCACCACCAATTGCTCGGTCGCTCGTTGTTTGTATGCTCATTGTTTGGTATCCCAAATCGTGTTGACTATGACTGCAGCCAGCGCCAGTACTACACAACCGATTAGCACCGTTTTAAACTTCCGCTTGCCTTCTTCATTTGGGCTGAAAATCAAGCCAGCCGCGCCTGCCACCGCGCCCAGGATTCCAATACCGCGGCCCAAGCTAATGGCCAGATTAACATAGGTCATTAAGTGAGTTTCCAGTTCCGACCCCGCTGCGAGGGTTATCAGCGAGCTGAGCAGCCAAAATCCTACTATTAAGCCGAGGCACATGGTTTTCTTGATCATTTAAAAAGCCACCCCTAATATAACCTTGTCGACTTCATACTTCACCCGGAGCTCAGCGTTTTTTCCAAGCGCCCAGCGGGCATTCTCATAAGCGGAACAGGTATGATTCGCCGCCAGCAAAGCTAACGCCACCCAATTTACTTTTAAGACTGAATAGGTATCTCCGTTATTGACAGTCTCGGTCCTTCGGAAAAGGAAGATGAAGGCACCAATCTCCACGGCAATATGAACCGTTCCCTGCCATATTAACCCCCTCCTTAGCTGAAATAGGCCTGGAACCGCGAAACCCTGCCAACCTGCCGTCCAGGCGTCCTCCTCTTCGTCGACAAATGCCGCCAGGCGATCATAGCTTTCCATTTCGGATATTTCGGGTGTTGTTATCGATGCCATTGTTTCTGGAGATGTTAGCATTAGGAAGAGGAGGGCACACAAAACTGTGATTGCTATACGCATTTGACATCACCTCCGGTTCGGTTCGTTATCCATATATTAACAGTTCAAGGAATTGCTGTCAATATATAACATGTAAAAATTTAGTAATTTTACTATTGCCATCCATTCCGTCCTCGATTAGAATTTTACATATAGCGATAAAAAGTCAGGGGGTTTGGCGCATGTCGGATATCGGTCTAGTCATCCTCATTTTGCTATTGGCGGTTCTGACCGCTGCTCCTCATGTAACGTCGCATCCGCTATACCTCTTGTATCTGGCCATGCCGCTCTACATCCGCATTTCCCTACCCCTTTTCGCCGTAACAGTCGTCTGTGCGATTTCGGCCTATTTGATTCGCTTTGTCAGCCAGGATTGGGCTGGGGTAAAAATTGAGTATGAAGAGCGCAAATTACGAAGACGACATGCGCCAGAGGAATAGCAGCAGTTGCTTTTAACTTTTTTAGACTATAAAATGAGGTTGGTGCTTTGCTGATTGCCGTCCGATTTTGGCAAGCACTACGGGATTAATGTCATTCCCCTTACCGTAATTTTTGGCGACAAAGAATATCGCGATGGCATTGACATCACCGCCAACCAGGTTTATGAGCGGATTGTCGATGAACCGCGCAGAACCGCCACCCCTGCTCCCAAACTGATCAAAGATACACTTGACCGCCTTGTGGAGGAAGGCTATACTCATATCATTGCTTTGCATTTTGCCTCCGTTTTGAGCGGGACTTATCGGTTGGTTGACGCGATCGCCAAAGAAATCAAAGGCGCGGTACACACTGGTCCAGGTCTCCTCGGAGTAGCTTATTATCAGGAAGCTTGATAATCGGCTTTGTCTGCTTTGTTAGCCTATTTGTGTCCGATAACGGCTTTCAATGCAACCTTTCCGGTTAAACAGCAATCATACAGACAGAATATACTAGATACCGGAAGGAGAATAATTTTTGCAAAAAATAGCCTTGATCACTGACAGCGCCTGCGATCTTGACCGTGCTGACATTGAGCGCCATCGTATCAGAGTAATCCCGCTCACTCTCATTTTCAGCGACGGCGAATACCGTGACGGCATCGATATTACTCATGAGGAAGTCTACCAGCGGATGTCGCAGGATCTTCCGAAAACATCACTGCCTGCTCCCGGTCTAATTCGCGAAACGATCGATGCCTTAATCAAAGATGGATTCACGCATATACTGGCCATCCATTTGTCGAGCGGGTTGAGTGGTACATTCGAGTTGGTATACTCTATCGCCGCCGAGTACAGCAATGTGCGGATTGAGGTTATTGACAGCAAAATCCTGTCGATGGGATTGGGATTCATCGTCCGTCAGGCGGCCCGATGGATTGAGTGCGGACTTGAATTCGATACAATTGTGCGCAAAGTACGGGACATGCAGCCAACGGTTAAGGGGTTTTTTACGCTCAAGACTTTGGAGTATTTGAAAAAAGGCGGCCGCATTGGAGCTGTTCAGGCAGCCATTGGCGAAATCCTAGATCTCAAGCCGATCATTGCCGTCAATGAGCACGGCAAATATATCTCCCATGCCAAAACCCGCGGACGCAAACAAGCTCTTGACAAAGTGTATGACATTGCCCTTGATTTTCTCAGTCGCGGAAAGGCTTCCATTGCTGTATTACAGGGTGACGCTCGCGGAGAAGCCATGGTACTGATGGAACGTATTCGTAATGCGCCCAATTTGATGGAACTAATCTTACGCCCAATTAGCCCAGCCCTTGTAGTGCATACTGGCCCAGGCTTAATCGGATTAGTAGTGTGTCCGCATATCGCAGATTGAAGCATGCTTGTCTGAGACTCCCTGCTTAAGACAAAAGATTTGTTGAATCGCCCTGTTTATTTTAAATAAAAATAAGCAGGGCGGTTATGTTTTGGTGATACTGCGCGGACGGTGCCGAGCAGCGCCAAAAAGCGGTTTTATTGACAAAATTACTTTTGTCCAATAGAATGAAACTGAACGCATGAAGCTTAGCACCTGTTCTCCAGGTTTTTGACATTACTTAAGTATGCTACTTCAAGGAGATGTTGCTCTGTGAAAGACGTAATGGTAGTCAGCGATCTCGAAGCCATCAAAACGCTGTCCGATCCCTTACGACTGAAAATCTTGGAATTGCTTATTGATCATCAAGCTACTGCCAAACAAGTCTCCCTGAGTGTGGGCTTGAGTTCGGCCAATGTCCATTATCATGTCAAAGAGCTGGAAAAGCAGGGCTTGATCGAAATAGTTGAAACGGTTGAAAAGGGTGGCATACTTGAGAAATACTACCGTGCCATCGCCAACAACTACTTCATCGACCACAGCCTCGGCAAGCATAAGATGGGCTCCTCAGCCTTGGATGCTTTTAACCGCGAAATTATGCGCCACCGCCGGGACGAGAAACTGCAAATCAATCTGGAACGCCTCTCCGATCGCATCGCCAATTACGGTTTAAGCATCAAACCCGGTGAAATAGTGTTAATCTCCGGCGGATTTCATCAGCAGGAAATGATTGAGCATATGTATGCTGCGGTAGTCAATGCCGGTGGCCGTCCATTTGTGACTGTTACCTCGGATCTGATGGAACTCGTGAACATTGGTGCCCTGACTCATGACGGGCAGGCGCAGAGCGATCCCTTTTATAACTGGCTACAGGACATCAAAGTGCTAATTAAGTTTGATGAATTGGTCGATCCGTCATTGTTTGCGAGTATTGAAACCGAGCAAATCGACCAGATCGCCAGAGAAAACCGCGTGTTTGACATGCGTATGGACGAGCTGGGCGTCCGTAGATTGAATGTCAGCTATCCTACTCGCAAGAAATCCGAAGTGCAGCATATTGATTTTGAGTTGTTGTATGATACTTACTGGAATGCCCTTAACATTGACTATGCTGAGATTCGTAAGATCGGCCGCAAACTCCGGGAACGTATCAGCAACGCCGAAAACGTCACCATTACCGGTCCTTTCACCAACATCTCATTTAAGCTGGTCAATCGCACTCCTTGGGTGGATGACGGCGTTATTTCGCGCAACGACTTGGCGGGCGGCCAGTTTTTGACCACCCTGCCAGCCGGGCAGATTTGCATCGCGCCTCTCGAGGGTTCCGCCAACGGCAAGGTGCTGTTCCATTCAGCCACATACAGCGGACAGGTCTTGAGCAACATTATGATGGAATTTAAAGACGGCGAAGTCATGAGTATTACCGCCGAAAAAGAAGAAACCGCCAAATATGTACGCGACTTGCTTTTTATGCCCGTCGATGACGATCGTCGCAAGCTGGGTGTCTTTTCTATGGGCTTTAACCCCGCCATTAAGACACCGCTCGGCAGTTCCCTGATTGATCACAAGTTGTACGGAGCAGCTCGCTTGGTAATGGGTGCCAATGACCGCTTTGGCGGTACCAATATTTCTGCCATCACATGGAGTTTCCTTCTGCTTGGTTGCCGTGTCGAGCTGGATGGCAAAGTGCTTTTGGATCAAGGGCAATTCATATTGGATGATAATCCCTCATGAACCTAAAGCCTTGGCTGGGATACGCCCAAAGGGCCTTATGTGAACGCCACATTCCTGAAGAAGCCTTTGCCTCTGCAATTGCTAATCTTGCGGAGAGTTGGATTGGGCAGCCGAATGATGCTTCTTCTGCCCCAGCCCTGGCTCTGTTTCCTCCGGATGATATCCCCCTTTCTGAGGCCATTCTGCATTTGTCCGCGCTGCAACCCCAACAGCAAGCTCTCAAAAAGAACTCCGGCCAATACTTTACCCCGCTTAGTCTGGCCGAGAATTTGCTTAATGCGAGCGTGCGCAAATCTAATGGCACTGTACGCGCGGAGTCCTGCGGCAAAGGACTTACCTTCCTTGATCCCGCCTGTGGATCAGGGGTTTTTTTATATGTTGCGGCGCGCATGGCCGCTCAGGTTACTCCATCGTCCGGTCTTGACACTACTCGAAAGCGTGCCACATTTGTCAATGACTGCCTGTTTGGTATTGAGAAGGATCCGCAGGTCGCCCGGCTGGCCAGGGCGACGCTAACCGCGTGGATTTTGGAAGGAGCGGGGGTTGCGGAGGGGGTAGGGGTCGGGGCTGGTATCAGGGCTGAGGCTGAGGCTGAGGCCCGATTAGGTGTGCACGCAACTTTCCTCGCAGAAGCGGCCCAAATAACCACCGCCAAGATCCTTTGCGACGATGCCCTGCTGGGGAATGCCTGGCGCAGCAGCCATTTTGATTGCGTGGTGGGCAATCCTCCATTTCTCGGTGTCCGAAGGGGGCGCATTCCGGTTTCTGAGAAGGCCGCCTTACAGCACCGTTTCAAGACCGCACAGGGACAATTCGATCTTTATGCCCTTTTTGTGGAAGACGCCCTGACCCGCATTAATGAAGGCGGGTTTATTGCGTTCGTTTTGCCGCGTCCACTTTTGTCAAACCATTACTCCGCACTGCTGCGCAATTTGCTTGCCCGGGAGACAACTGTCCACAATATTCTGGACTTTGGCAAGCCTTTTCAGGCTGGCGTTGAAATTATTGGGTTGGTTGCTTCAGGAAATTCTGCCGTCTCCACTGTAACCAAACCCGAGACAGCGATAAGTTCTCCGAGCGCAGGATCTGCGAACGCGGGTTCTACAGGCCACGCCGGCATCCGGGAGCAGCAGGCACTGCCTGTCATGCTTTTCCACACACCCGAAAATGGTCTGGCAAATCTTGTCGAGCGTTTATCGGTAGAGTTTCCTCTTCTCGGAGACTTGACAGTCTCTTGGCGAGGATTAGAGTTCGGTAAAAAAGATGCCGCCATCATAAAATCCCGTATATCTGCCGGCGCATTACCAATTCTGCAGGGCAGTGATGTGCAGCGCTATGCCATCAAAACCCCGACCCGTTTTTACTCCCCAGCAGAAGAATCCACTATGGGTGGTATGCAGAAAAGGCGCACCTTCTCAAGCAAATTCCCGGCCGGAAAACTGCTTGTCAGGCGGGTTTTCCCAGGTCTGGCAGCCGCCTACGATCCTGATCCCAACCTAACGTTGAATACAATCTACGTCTTAATGGCCCGACCGGAATACGCGAAAGCGCCTCATTTCTCGTATTTGCACTGGTTCCTGCTCGGGGTAATCAATTCAGGCATCGCTTCCTTCTGGTTTAGAAACGCTTTTGTCTTCCAGGAGAACCTCTTTCCTTATGTACGCCTGAGCCAGCTGCGCCGCCTGCCCTGCCCGCCCCCTGATCATCCCTATGCCTCACAATTGGCCGAATTAGCGCACACCTTATCGCTGGCGCATCAAAAAAGCAGCGCCCCTGGTTACGAAGCGCTGCAGCAGACAGAACAACATCTGGAGATTTTACTAGCGGACATGCTGGGACTATCTGAACCCGAACGTAAGATGATCCAATTAAGTCTGTCCCAAATCGGATCAAAATGAGCCAATTGGTGACTTGCTTTATTTAACTGTGCCGACGCCGCCGAGGTTCTCAATTACTGTGCCGAAACGTTTAGAAAAGGCTTGCATGTCACGGATTACGCGGGCGCTGTTCTCCGCATCGTGCAATCTGGTGCGAAACTGGACGATGCGGTTTTCAACCAATACCGGATAAAACCGCAGCCCAGTCACTGCCTTATTTTCAATGGTAAACTCAAAAACGGCGCTATCTTTGACCTTATTGGAGGAGTAAGTGCCAAATAAAAAGTTGCCTAGACTGTAAGCGATGTACTTTCCCTTATATACTTGAATACCCTGCAAAACATGGGGGTGGTGCCCGATTACGATGTCAGCCCCGTTATCAACGGCCATTTTGGCATAGTCGATCTGATACTGCTTCGGATCATTATAAAGCTCGCCACTCCAATGAAAAGAGACCACCACGATGTCAGCTTGTTTGGCAGCAGCTGCGACATCAGCCTTGATGTAATTTGGATATCCCGGTGCCGTTCCCGGACGCGTAGTGCCGGCGTAAAACTCGGTTGGATACGTGTTTGAAAAGGAAAGGAATGCGAAACGTACGTCTTTAACGGTCAAATAGGCACAACGGCGCGCATCCGCCAGATTCATCCCGGCACCGGAATGAGCGATCCCTTGATCCTTAAGTACCTGTAGCGTTTCCTGCAGCGCCAGCGGACCAAAGTCCATCATATGATTATTGGCCAGACTGACGTAGTCATAACCAGCCGCCACAAGCTCAGCAGCCATGCGCGGATTAGCTCGCAATGTATATTCCTTAGGCACATAGATCGCGCCCTTGGTCGATAGCGGACTTTCTAAGTTGCCAGTCAAGACATCGGCTGCATCAAGCAGCGGTTGGATAGCACCGAAAAGATAGCCCGGTTCATTGGGACGCGAACTTTTTTCAGCCCAGCTGCCCAAGTGAAGGTCGCCAGTCGCCAACATCGTCACAATTAGCGGCTCAGCTGCATTAGCGCTGGGATCCTCGTCTGTTCCAGTAGCTGTGCCGCTGGCAGCCTTGGTGCCTATGGCAACGACCTGTCCGCCACCTGGAGACAGCAGCACCAATGCGCTAACCGCCAACAATACCAGCATCATCATTAATTTCCTGCTCTTCATCAAACCGAACACCGCCTCGCCAAATTGACAGCAACTTTTAGCTACACCTGTCTTAAATATAGACGTTTTAGGCGTATGCGTCAATATACCGCGATCACTCAGGTAAAATCTTACCCAAGGGGATCCGGATCACTCACATCGAAA
>ENA-UOOM01000950-UOOM01000950.1-fermentation-metagenome-genome-assembly--contig:-NODE-950-length-30271-cov-3.671234_pt1 | contig 30271 bp, 23 predicted proteins | sample MGYA00245781_ERZ724031 | MGnify/ENA primary metagenome ERZ724031 (study PRJEB28704, sample SAMN03018317) | fermentation metagenome | biome: anthropogenic terrestrial biome; feature: soil; material... | reverse complement strand
AAGAGGCCCGTACTCCTCCCCCTTGCCCTGCCCTCCGAGAATGATCGCCTTGTCGCCGGGGATCGAGACGAGGGCCGTGATCGTCGACGCCACGTTCGTCCCCTTGGAGTCGTCGATGTACAGGATGCCCCCGACACGGCCGACCTCCTGACACCGATGCGGCAACCCCTTGAACCCGGAAAATCCCTCGGCGGAGGAGAGCGCCCCTGCGCCGAGCATCCGAAGCGCCGCCGCGGCCATGGCTCCGTTTTCGACGTTGTGCTTCCCTATGAGCGGCAGCTGGTCGAAGGAGAAAAGAAGCTCCATCTGCCCGTCTCGAACGAGGAAGACCTCTTCGCGGTCACCGTCGGCCAGAATTTCCAAGGGAGCGGGCTCATGGCGCTGATTGCGCCACCAGAACTCCGCGACGGACGATCTTTCCCTCCGCCCCAGAAGTTCGGAAACATCCCGTCCCTGGACGATGGCCATCCCTCCTTCCCTCTGGTTGGCGAAGATATTGGCCTTCGCTCCCACATAGGCTTCGTAGCTCCCATGCCAGTCGATGTGGTCCGGGGCGAGGTTCGTCACCACGCCGAGGGCACAGGAGAAGCGCGTGCTCCAGTGCAGCTGGAAACTGCTCAGTTCGACCACGATGTAGTCCCACGACTGCAGCGCGGCGTCGGCCAAGGCTCGGCCGATGTTCCCCGAGAGGGAGACCTTGTACCCGTTTCGCTCGAGCATATGGGCGATCAAGGACGTCGTTGTGCTCTTCCCGTTGCTCCCCGTGATTCCGACGAGCGTGCCGTATAGATAGGGCGTGAGAAAATCGAGCTCCCCCACCACCGGGCACCTTCTCTGCCGCGCTTCCTCGACGACGAGTGCCGACGGAGGGATGCCCGAGCTGAGGACGAGCATGTCCGCCTCGAAAGCCCGCTCCGTATGCCCTCCATCCTCCCACCCTATGCCCCGGGCTGCGAGGCGACCGCGGACGTCGTCCGCCACGACGCCTTTGTCGGAGACGAAGACCCGGGCGCCGAGGCGTTCCGCCAGGAGGGCAAGCCCCTCTCCGCTGACGCCCGCGCCGATGACCGTAACCCTTTTTTCCTGAAGAGCACCGTGCCCCATCCCGCTCATCGCTCCATCCTCCGGGCGCTCATTCCGAGAAGATCCACGTGATGACCGTCGCAAGCAGCGTCAACCCCACCCCGTGGATGATCCAGAAACGCGCCACAATCTGCGTCTCGCTCCACCCCAGCAGCTCGAAGTGATGATGCATGGGGCTCATCAGAAAGACCTTCCGTTTATAACCGTGAATGGCCACGAGCTGAATCGCCACCGAGGCGATCTCGAGGCCGAAGAGGAAGCCCAGGGGAAGAAGCGCGATGAGACAGTCGCCGTAGACGCAGAAGCTGATGAGCATCCCCGCCAGGAAGTGGGACCCCACATCGCCCATGGGTGGGCGTTGTGCCAGAGAAAGGCGGTGCACAGGGCGAGGCCCGCCAGGACCGAGTAGAATATGGGGTCGTCGAGAGGGAGCCAGATGAGCGCTCCGAGCAGGGACAGGATGCAGGCCCCCGCCGCCAGTCCGTCCAGACCGTCGGTCACGTTGACGGCGTTCAGAACGCCGATGGAGAGGAACATGATGACGGGCACGGCCAGCCAGACCGGGAGTTCGATGCCGGGCCACAGGCTGATCCCGTGGTACACCGAGGTCCAGTACGCCCACGGGATCACGAGGACGATCTGCGCGACCAGCTTGTAGATGCTTGCGAACCCCTCGCTGGACTTCATCCGGAATTTGATCCAGTCGTCGGCGAACCCGATGGCCGCCGCACCGAGGGGAAGGAGCCAGAGGGCCCCCAGCTCGGACCACACATCCAGGGAGAGCCCTCCGATCAGGGGGATGGTGACGAGGGCGACGGGGATGAAGACCACACCGCCCATGGACGGGGTGGACGATTTCGTCGCGATGTGGTTCCGGGGCCCATAGGCCTTCTGTATGAGCGTGACCCGCCACTGGTGGAGCTTGCCGATCCAACGCTCCTGGAGCCATATTTCAAGAGCCATGACGACGGCGATCACGACGACGAATTTCACTGCTCTTCCCCCTCGAGAAACGCGACAAGCCTGTCCAGGCGATTTCCGTGAGACCCCTTCACCAGAAGCACATCGCCCTTCCCCAGGCCTGAACGAAGCTGCTCTCCAAGAGCCGCAGCGTTCTGTATCAGCTCTCCGTTGGTTGGCAGCGGCTCTTCCTCCGCGACGCGCGCCCATATCGCCCCATAGAGCCACACCCAGTCGTAGGGCTTGAAAAGGGCGAGCAGGGCGCGGTGGTAATCGACCTCCGACGCTCCGAGTTCGAGCATCTCGCCGATCACGGCGAACCGGCGCCGCGCGGGAATCCTTGCCCCCTCCTCGAGGGATGCGCGAAGGGAGGTGGGGTTGGCGTTGTACGCATCATCCACCAGGATCGCGCCCGATGGCAGGACGACGATCCGCCCCCTCCCGGCGAGGGGCGACATGGTCTCGAGTTCGGCCAGTATCCGGTCCCGGGAGCCGCCGAGATAAAAACCCACGGCCAGGGCGAACCCTATGGCATAGGCCCCGTGACGCCCGAAGAACTGGGAGGACACGAAACAGGCCCCGCCCGGGTACTTGAAGTCGAAGGTCAATCTCGGCCGCCCGCGATCGAGCAGGAACTCCGGCGACCTCATCTGGAAATCCCCCTCTTCGCAGCCCACGGCGAACGTCTGGACCTCCGGCGGAAAGGCTGCTTTTTTTTCGCCGAGGAGTCTGTTATCTCCATTATAAAAGAAGGCCTTGAGCCGAGGCGACCGGAGGATCTCGCACTTCGCCTCCAGGATCCCCTCCACGGATGAAAAACCCTCCAGGTGCGACGGGACGACCTCCGTGACGACGGCGATGGTCGGAGGAAAGAAGCGGACCATCTCCGCTATCTCCCCGGGGTGGTTCGCCCCCATCTCGAGAATGAGCGCTTCACTCGTCTCGGGCATGCCCAGGATCGTGAGGGCGCATCCGACAAGGGTGTTGTAGCTGTGCTCCGATGAATGGACGCTGAAGGACGTGGCCAGGCAGCGGCGGAGGATCTCCTTCGTCGTCGTCTTGCCCACGCTGCCCGTGATGGCGATGACCTCCAGATCCTTCGACCGGGCCAGCAGCTTCGACGCAAGGTCGGGAATGTCGCGGAAACAATCCTTCAGACGGATGGACGGGACGGAGTCCGGCACGTTTGCGTCGTCCTCGCAGAGGATCAGCGATGCTCCCCTTCCGACGGCATCCGCGATGAAATCGTGCCCGTCCTGCTTGGTCCCCCGAAAGGCGACAAAGGCATCTCCGGGGCCGACAAGACGGCTGTCCGCAAGGAATTTTCCCGGGACGGGACCGTCGGGGCCCTTCAGGCGTGCGCCTGCGGAGGAGGCCAGAGAGGACATCCTCATCGCCACGTCACTCCCTTGCGCGCCGCCCATGCAAGCACGGCATCCCGGTCCGAATAGGGGATCTTTCTGTCCCCGATGACGATATGTTTTTCAGGACCCTTTCCGGAGATCACGACGACGTCGCCGGATTTGGCGCCTTCGAGTGCCGCGAACACCGCCGCCTCCCGGTCCAGAATGGTGGACAGGACCGTCCCTCTTCGTGCCTCCAACACGCCCTGCTCGATCTGCCGAGCGATTTCGGCCGGGTCCTCCCCTCTTGGGTTGTCCATGGTGATGATCACTCTGTCGGCGTACTGCGCCGCCACACGGCCGAGGGAGGGACGGTTCGGTTTGAACCGTTCGCCCCCGTGGCCGAACAGGGCGATCAGAGAGCCCGAGCAGAGCGGGCGGAGTGCGGAGAGGATGTTCTTCAGAGCGAAGGGCGTGTGGGCAAAGTCGATGATGGCGCAGACGCCGTTGGAGAAGAAGTATTTTTCGAGCCGGCCGGGCACCTGAATCATGGAGCCGAGGGCCTCCACGATGGCCCTACGCTCGTGCAGGACTCCGGACAGGAGGGCTGTGGCGCCGAGCATGTTGGACACGTTGAACGTCCCCGTCAACGGCGTCGAGACGGCGTACCGCTCGCCCGTATCGGGGAAGAAAAAGGTCGCCGTTGTCCGCTCGAGCCCCACGTCGATCTCCTCCGCCCACACCCCGGCTCCCCTGGGCTCTGAAAGGCCGAAGGGGCGCACGATGCCGGAGAACTCGCCGACGATTCGCCTGCCGTAGGGGTCGTCCCAGTTCCCAGCGCCCTGCCAGCCGTCCTTCATGTACGTCGTGAAAAGACGCCTCTTCGCGAGGTAGTACTCCTCGAGGGTGTGATGGAAATCGAGATGCTCCTCGCTCAGGTTCGTGAAGACGGCGCCGTCGTAGGAGCACCCCTCCAATCGCCCGAGGCACAGGCCGTGGGACGAGGTCTCCATGACGCAGGCCGTGCACCCGTTGCGCACCATGTCCCCGAGAGCTCTCTGGATATCGCAGCTCTCGGGCGTCGTCCTGTCCGCATCCCGTTCCGAGAGGCCGTCATTGTAGACGATGGTCCCGAAGAGGCCCGTCTTGATACCGAGCGACTGGAGCATGTGCCGGATGATCCACGTCGTGGTGCTCTTCCCGTTCGTCCCCGTGACGGCGAACATGGAGAGCTTCTTCGACGGGCAGCCGTACAGGAGCGATGCGATTCGTCCCATGTCCCGGCGCACGTCCATGGAGAGGAGCTGCGGGACATCCAGCGGGAGCAGTCGTTCCACCAGGAGCGCCGAGGCCCCCCGCTCCACGGCCTGTCCGGCATGGTCATGCCCATCGGCCTTCTCCCCCCGGATGCAGCAGAACAGGGCGTCCTGCTCCATCCGACGGCTGTCGCACACCGCCTGCGCCACGTGCACCTCGCCGTGAGAGGCTCCATGCAGTACAAGATAGGGGGAAAACTGTTCGTTGTACTCCGTGAGGAGCTGCGACAGAATCGCCATGGTATCAACCAACCCTTTCTATCGCCGCAGTCAGGCCGATCTGCATCATGTCCTCCACAATGCGCCGAAAGACGGGGGCCGCCACGACTCCGCGCTCGGCGACCTGGGCGGTCCCCGTCTTCGCCGCGAGTTCGATACCCGGGATATCCGCCGAGCGCCCCGTCCCCTTGCGAACGACATCCCGAAGGGACGACCGGAGCCATTGAGCCGTCTCCCGGGAGAGAACCTCCCGAAGCATATGCCGTCCTCCCGCATAGAGGACGTCGCCTCCTCCGTCCCGGACCTCCGATACGATGAAGGGGCGAAGGAGATCGCCTCCGTTCGCTATGGCCCCGATCGCCGACGCCAGGTGCAGAGGGGTCACCGCCAACCCCTGGCCAATGGCGATGTTCGAGGGGACGACGCCCCGCCACTGCTCGGGCGTCGCAAGGAGGCCGCTCTCCATCCCGTTGAGCTCGATCTCCACCGTTTTTCCGAATCCCCACTCCCGCAGGCCGCTGTACATATCGGCCGCCTTCACTCGCAGCCCGATCTGCGCCATGCCCGTGTTGGAGGATTTCACCAGAATTTCGGGCACGCTGAGCTTTCCGTACCCTCTGTTCTCCGCCTCGGAGACGTGACCGTCGGCCACCTTGATACGGTAGGGGCAGTTGAACACCTCGTTCTTGCCAATGGATCCCCGTTCGAGGGCGACACCGAGGATCACGGGTTTGAAAGTGGAACCCGGCTCATAGGTCCGGCCGATGGAGTTGTTGACGATCTTTTTGAGGTTAGCAAGCTCTTTCCTGTCGTTGGGGTCGAAGGAGGGCCAGCTCGCCATGGCAAGGACGGCCCCGCTGTTCGGATCGAGACAGACGATACTGCCCCACTTCGCTCCGTGCTCCGCGATGCCCTCGTTCAATCGCCGTTCCACGATGAACTGAATGCGCGAGTCGACGGTCAGGTTCACCGAGCCGATCCCACCGCCCGCGCTTTCGGAGAACGCCGTCACGTCCAGGGTCTTTCCCGAGGACTCCTTCGCCAGCACCCGGACACCCGGTGGGGAGTACAAGACCCTGTCCCATACCAACTCGATCCCGGACAGCCCTTTGTCATCCACATCACAGAAACCGATGACATGGGCCAGAAGCGACTTGTTCGGATAGAGCCTCTTTTTCTCGTGGAGTTCGTAGATGCCCTTGAGACCGAGGGACCGTATCGCCTCGGCCGTCTTTTGGTCCGTCTTTCGCGCCAGCCAGGTGAATCGTCCCTTGAGCTGGGACGACACGGAGCGTACCGTATCCTGGGGAAGGATCCCCGCGAGCTTCTGGCCGTTGGCGGGATCCCAGAAGGCGGGGTCGATGAAGAAACTTGAGGCTGGAACGGAGAGAGCCAGGGCGTTGCCGTTCTTGTCGTAGATGACGCCCCGATTCGTGCTCACGGGGACGTGATTCCAGTATTGGCGCTGGGACTGCCGCTGCACTCTGGGGTCGGGGAGAAGCTGTAACGACGCGACTCGCCAAGCGAGCACGCCGAAACAGGCGAAAACAAGAATCCAGTGGAATCCCCCGAAGCGCTTGAACATGCGACCTTCCCCCTGTTATGGTCTCCCGCGCGGATTAATTCCGTGCCGACGCTCTCTCGAGGAAGAAGTAGAACCACCCCTCCCTTCCTCCTTCGTCCGCACTGCCGGAAAGGGAGGAGTCAGGCGCCGAGGCAAGGAGCGCCCCGTCCACCCGCAGCACTTTGACGTCGGCGGCGTAGGTCATCCCGAGCTGATCCTTCGAAAAGGCGTACACCCGCCCGGGGGAGAGGACAGCGGACAGCTCCTGCCGCAGCGTGATCTCCTGGGCTCTGAAGGATTCTATCTGACTGTTGATGCCGTTCAACCGGCACTCCAGCCGGAAACTGTACAACCTGAGGACCCCCAAGCCCATGAAGGCGATGAATCCGAGGATGACGCACAGGGCGGCGTAGGGCCACACCTTCCTGAAAGGAAGAGAAGAAAGGGCCTGGACATTCATCTGACTCTCCATCTTCGCTCGTTGCCTCCTTCGCGGCTGCCGCCCACGGAAAAAATTCTCAATTTCGCGCTTCGCGCCTTATGGTTCCGCACTGTCTCCTCGTCCGACGGAGTTATCGGCCGTCTGGTCCGGACCGTCCCGAGCTCCGCTTGCTGCCACTCCCTGAAGAGATGCTTCACGATCCGGTCCTCCAGCGAGTGGTAGCTAACCGCCAGAATCGACCCTCCGTCGCGACAGAGGGCTTTCGCCCCCCTCAACCCGAGCGTCAGAGCCTCCAGTTCGTCGTTCACCGCAATCCGCAGCGCCTGGAAAACCCGCCTCGCCGGGTGCCCCCCCATCTTTCTCTGAACCGGGGCAGGGAGCGTCGAACGAATGATCTCCACCAGCGTGGAAGTCCTGTCGATCCGCCCACTCCTCTGTCTGAAGCGGACGATCCCTCGCGCGATGGGGCGCGAAAACCGCTCTTCGCCGTACTTCCAGAAGATATCGGCCAGATCCTTCTCGGAGCCCTCGTTGACAAGGTCTGCGGCGGTCAGCGGCGACGAGGCGTCCATTCTCATATCCAGCGGGCCGTCCTCCTGGAAGGAGAACCCCCGTTCACCGCTCGTCAGCTGAAGGTTCGACACGCCCAGATCGAAGAGTATCGCATCGAAAGGGGCTTCGTCTCCCACCAGGGCGTCCATGGCGGAAAAATTGCCGTGGACCGGATGAAACCGATCGCCGTAGCCCGACGCTCTCTCTGCGGCGATGGCGAGGGCTTCGGAGTCCTGATCGATCCCCCAGACCTGCGCACCGGGAAAGGTCTCGAGAATCGCCACCGCATATCCACCAAGGCCGAGAGTACAGTCAAGAACTCGTTCCAAACTATTTTCACGGTCCGAAAGAGCGCGAAGAATTTCATCGAGCAGGACGGGAACGTGTTCCATCAAAACCCGTCCACACCCTCGGCTATCTCTGGAAGCTCGTCAAGGATTTGATTCCTGTACTCATCCCACTTCGCCTTGTCCCATAGCTCCACATGGTCGTTCACGCCGACGAACACCACGTCCTGTTCAAGCATGCCGTGCTGACGCAACACCGACGGGACGAGGATCCGGCCGGCCGAATCGATCTGAAGCTCGTGGGCGCTCGAGAGCATCACGCGGAGAAAACCGCGCGCCTTTCCCTTGGAAAAGGGAAGCTCCTGGAGTTTGTCCAGGACCTTCTCCCACCCCGCAAGGGAGTATAATGAGATGCACTGGTCGATGCCGATGGTGGACACTACGGTCTCTCCAAGCTCGTCTCTGAACTTGGAAGGAAGCACGATTCTGGCTTTTGAATCGATCTTGTGCTCGTAGGTCCCAACCAGCATGGGATTTCCTCCCACTTTCTAACATTATTTCCCACTTGCTCCCACACTACCACCTTGCATAAAATAGAAATAGGTCTGCAGACTCATAAAAAAAGAACGAGAGTGAGTCTGCAGACCTATTTGTGTTCACCGAAAGAGCAAGGGAGTATCCTGTAAGCCGGGTTCTGTCAATGGATGGCCATTTATCTGAAAAACGCCTTACGACGTTCTTTACGCGACCGTACCCGAGGGTCGGCGGGCAGCGTCATCCCCTCCTATTCGGTCTTGCTCCGGACGGGGTTTGCCTGGCATGGAGATCACTCTCCACCCGGTGGGCTCTTACCCCACCTTTTCACCCTTACCTGCAAGCAGGCGGTATGTTTCTGTGGCACTTTCCTTTGGCTCGCGCCAACTGGGCGTTACCCAGCGTCCTGCCCTGCGGAGCCCGGACTTTCCTCTCCTCCTGAGACGAAGAGCGGCCATCAAGGATACTCCCCGCGCGATTATACCACGGCACCTTCTCTAGTGTCGCCGCAAAAAAATCTCCGGAGTGGAAACACTCCGGAGACTGAGACGAACTTCTGGTGAGGTCAGTGGGACCGGACGATCTCCTTGATCTTCATGAGCCGGCTGAGCGTGGAGCGCTCCTGTTCGTCCAGCTTCATGGTGATGTATCGGATCGTGTCGGCGAAATTCGGGATGAGCACGTACTCGAGGGCATTGACCCGTCGACGGGTCCGCTCGATCTCCACCGCCATGAGGTGTATTGCCTTCTCCTTGGCGGCCAGCGCGATCAGCTTCGGGATCAGCTTGGCAAAGCGCTCGAGGGCGACATCCAGGCTGCCCAGAGACGAGGCAAGGCCGTAGTTGAGCGCCACGCCGTCCTGATGGGTCGTGTAGTCGGGGACCATGACGCTCATGACGTTATGCCGGCTGATCTCGATGTCGCACTTCGCCCCCGACACCATCAGCGCCTGCTCAAGCATGGCCGGCAGAGTCTGGGCCCGGGCGAGGAGAAAACTTCCGTAGCTCGCCTCCAGCTCCTTCTCCACTTCCTCCCGAATGGCCTTTCCCTCCCGGGCGCGCTCAAGAAAGGCCTTGATCAGGGCATCCTGCTTGTCCTTCAGCAGCTTGTGCCCCCGCCTCGCGGTGACGAGGCGCTTCTTCAGCCTTGAGAGCTCCATCCTGTTTGGATTGACGTTTAAGTGGGCCATCGTACCGCTCCTTTACGCTCTGTGCGCGACGGGCTCTCTGTCCGCTTCCTTCGTAAGACGGGGTCTGAAATACTTTTCAATGTATGCGTCGCGAACCCGTTTGAGCTCCTTCTCCGGGATCATGGTGAGCAGGTCCCATCCAAGCTCCAGGGTGTCCTGGAAGGTCCTGTTCTGGTACTCGCCCTGGCGGACGTACTGATCCTCGAAGGCCTCGGAGAATTTCGCGAAGGCCTTGTCCTCGTCGTTCAGGGCCCCGTCACCGAGGATGACCGCCAGCTCCTTCGCCTCCTTGCCCCGGGAGTACGCCGCAAAGAGCTGATTCATGAGGTCGGCGTGGTCCTCCCTCGTCTTGTCCTTGCCGATGCCCTTGTCCTTCAGTCGGGACAGGGAGGGCATGACGTCCACAGGAGGATAGATGCCCTTCCGGTGCAGCGCTCTGCTCAGGATGATCTGCCCCTCCGTGATGTACCCCGTCAGGTCCGGGATCGGGTGGGTCTTGTCATCCTCGGGCATGGTGAGGATGGGGATCTGGGTGATGGACCCCTTCTTGCCCTTGAGGCGTCCCGCCCGCTCGTACATGGTGGCGAGGTCGGTGTAGAGGTACCCCGGATATCCGCGCCGCCCGGGGACCTCCTTTCTGGCCGCCGAGACCTCGCGCAGCGCCTCGCAGTAGTTCGTGAGGTCCGTGAGGATGACCACCACGTGCATGTCGTGCTCGAAGGCGAGATACTCCGCTGCGGTCAGGGCGAGGCGGGGCGTGGTAATCCGTTCGATTGCCGGGTCGTCGGCGAGGTTCACGAAGAGGACGGTCCGCTCGATGGCCCCCGTTTTTCTGAAGTCCTCCATGAAGAAGGAGGCCTCTTCGAAGGTGATCCCCATGGCCGCGAATACGACGGCGAAGTCCTCGTGTCCGCTGATCACCGTCGCCTGACGGGCGATCTGCGCGGCCATCCGGTTGTGAGGCAAGCCGCTTCCCGAGAAGATGGGCAGCTTCTGGCCCCGCACCATGGGGTTCATGCCGTCGATGGTGGAGATGCCCGTCTGGATGAAGTCCGAGGGGTAGTCCCGGGAGAAGGGGTTCATGGGCATGCCGTTGACGTCGAGTTTCTTCTCCGCCAGGATGGGCGCGCCGCCGTCGATGGGTTCGCCCCGGCCGTTGAACGTCCGGCCAAGCATGTCCCGGCTCACGGGCAGCGTGAGGACTTTGCCGAGGAAGAGGAGCTTCGTTTCCTTGGCGTCGATTCCGTCCGTCCCCTCGAACACCTGGACCAGCGCCCTGTCCGAACTGATCTCCAAGACCCTCCCCCTGCGCTTTTCGCCGCTGGGGAGTTCGATCTCCACAAGTTCGTCGTATCGGACGCTCTTCGTCCTCTCGACCACCAGAAGCGGGCCGGAGAGCTCGCTGATGGTCCTGTACTCCTTAGGCAGCATCGCTTTCACCTCCGACGGGGGTCACTTCGTTGATCTCCCGCTTCATCTGCTCCTCGAACTCGTCTATCTTTCCGATGTTGTCCTCGTCCAGGTACCGCATGCGGGCCAGCTCAACCCGCACGTGGAGGTCGAACAGGGCTTTCAGAGGCGCTCCCTTGCGAAGGGCCTCCATGGCCAGGTGATGGAACTGGACGATACTCCGAAGCATCTTGAACTGCTTGTTCATGGAGGCGTAGGTGTCAACCTCGTGGAAGGCGTTCTGGTGCAGGAAGTCCTCCCGGATGGACTTGGTGGTCGCCAGGACCATCCGCTCCTCCTTGGAGAGGGCCTCCACGCCGACGAGGCGGACGACCTCCTGAAGGTTGGCTTCCTCCTCGAGAAGGCTCATGGCCTCTATCCGAAGGGCGCTCCATTCGTTGTCGAACTTTGTGTTCCAGTACTCGTCCAGCTTGTCCGCGTACAGCGAATAGCTCTGCAGCCAGTTGATCGCCGGGAAGTGACGCTGATACGCCAGGTTGGCGTCCAGGCCCCAGAAGACCTTGGTCACACGGAGCGTGTTCTGGCTCACCGGTTCGGAGATGTCGCCGCCCGGGGGGGACACGGCGCCGATGGCGGTAACGGATCCCTCGCGGCCCTCGGAACCCAGGACCACGGCCCTGCCCGCCCGCTCGTAGAACGAGGCGAGGCGCGTCCCAAGGTAGGCTGGATACCCCTCTTCGCCGGGCATCTCTTCAAGCCGGCCCGACATCTCGCGGAGCGCCTCCGCCCACCGGCTGGTAGAGTCCGCCATGAGCGCCACGGAGTACCCCATGTCCCGATAGTATTCCGCCATGGCGATGCCCGTGTAGATGCTCGCCTCTCGGGCCGCCACGGGCATGTTCGACGTATTGGCGATCAAAACGGTGCGCTTCATCAGAGGCTGTCCGGAACGGGGGTCTTCGAGCTCGGGGAACTCCAGGAGCACGTCGGTCATCTCGTTGCCGCGCTCACCGCAGCCGACGTAGACGACGATCTCCGCCTCCGCCCATTTCGCCAGCTGGTGCTGGATGACCGTCTTTCCGGAACCGAAGGGGCCGGGCACGCAGGCAGTGCCCCCCATGGCTATGGGGAAAAAGGCGTCCACGACACGTTGCCCGGTGGTGAGGGGCGTGACGGGCGGCAGACGTTTCGCGACGGGCCGGGGCTTCCGGACGGGCCACCGCTGGAGCATGGTCACGTTGTGCCGAACACCGTCCTGTTCTAGAACGGCAACCGTCTCCTCCACGGTGAAGCTGCCGTCTCTGATCTCCGCCACCGTCCCCTCCATGCCCACGGGGACCATGATGCGATGCTCCACGAGGACGGACTCCTGCACAACGCCGAGGATGTCGCCGGGAACAACCCTATCCCCCGCTGCGACGCGGGGTGTGAAGTCCCACTTTTTGGTCCGGTCGATCGCCGGAACGTTGATCCCGCGGGAGATGAAGTGGCTGTCCGCCGCTCTTTCGATGAGGTTCAGCGGGCGCTGTATTCCGTCGTAAAACTGCTCGATGATGCCGGGCCCCAGCTCGACGCTGAGGGGTTCTCCGGTGCTCGTCACCGGTTCCCCCGGCATAAGCCCCGACGTCTCCTCATAGGTCTGTATGGAGACCGTGTCCCCTCTCAATTCGATGATCTCGCCCACGAGGCCCATGGTGCCGACCCGGACCACGTCGTACATATTGGCGCCGTACATCCCTTTCGCTATAACCAGGGGGCCCGATATCTTCTCTATAGACCCCTGAATACCCTTCTTCGCTTCATTGGCCACAGTCTATCGCCTCCAGACATCCCGGTAATCTCGTCATTTTATTTCTCCTGGAAGATATCCATTCCGACCGCTCGTTCGACGCTGCTCCTGATGGACTCCAACCCGATGCCCATGCTGCCCCTGAGGCCGGGAACGGGGACGAAGCTCGTCTCGTGCTCCCGGTTCAGCTGGTTCACTTCGTCGGCCATCTCGGCATAATAACTCTCCTGCACGAAGACGACGGCGTACTGCTCGCGGGCGAGCCTTTCCAGCGTCTCGCGAACGGCGGAGAGCCCCTCTCCCTTGATGATGAAGGGCCTCACTCCCACCGCCTGAAAGGGCAGCACCGTCTCATATTCACCGACCGCTGCCATGCAATACTCTGTCGATTGTTTAGACATGACGGAGCAACCCCTTTGCCATCGATCTGTCCGTATCGTTCGCGACGGAGACCATCGCTATCCGGAGGTTCTTCGCCTCCATCTCCTTCTTCCAGAGAAAGGAGAGGACGTATCCGGGTTCGAAGGCCCCGAACTTGCTCTCCTCGAGGACAGAGAAAATGTATTCGTCAAGCAGCCGCTCCATCCGGACAACGAGCGTCGAAAGATCGGAGGAGTCCTCCACGTGGGAGAAAGCGTCTCCCACCTCGGAGAAGGAGAGGCTTCGCCCCCAGCTCTCCACCGGCTCGGGCAGCAGGGAGAGGAGTTTCTCCTTCGAGATGAGCCCTCCGGCGTGCAGGAACGAGCCCACGTCCGACGGATCTATGTCGAGGCGCTTCAGTCGAAGCAGGTTGCGGATGTTCTCCGCGTCAATTCTGCCCCGAACCCACTGCACCGCCGCCTCGATGTTCGTCTCCCGGGCGAGGTTCCCCATGGCCTCGAAGAGCGCTCTGTCGAGCGACTTTTCCATGACGAGAGCATCCTTCGTCTGCTCCCAGAGGGCCAGCGCCTCGGGGACAGCCCTGTGAAGGCCGAAGGGCAAGAGACGGTACTCCTCCGTCTCCATGGCCGTGATCAGAACATCCCTGTCGATGTTGCCGAGAGGCGTCAGCAGATCGAAGCGCCTCTCTCCGCCCTCCTTCGCCAGGATCAAACTCTTCAGCAGGACCTTGACGTTGTGAAAGTCGTAGGGAAGCCGGCATATCTGAACAAGCCGGGCATCGGGCACGAACTTCTGAACCTCGTCGTACCCATGCACCAGTTCGTTCTCTATGACGCGGTCAAAGTCGAGGGTCCCCTTCTGCTCGCCGAGCCACTGAACGTAGGATGTTTCGCCGAGGACCTTCACCGCCGTCTCCAGATCGTCGCTCTCCAGAACGCGCTGTATGAGAGACTCTTCAAGCAGGCGTCCGGACATCGCCCGGAGGCGCGCAACCGAGTACCCGTACTGCTCTGCCGGAGGCACGAGACATCACCTCCCGTTATTCCGAAAACAGCCGTTGCGCAACGTCTGCCTCAATGTCGTCCCGCACCCACCGCAGGAGCATATCCCACGAGCAGTTCGTCTGGATGTCGCCGCTCTGCAGGATAAAGCCGCCGGCGATGTCCGCCCGATCGGCGCTCAGAGTCAGCATTTTGCCCCGCTTCTGGTTATAACCGGCCAGCCACTCCTCGGTGATGTACCGCTCCGAGGGGGATACCCGCACCTCTTCGCTCCCGGACTCGACAACCCTGTCCAGAAGCTTCTCCGCAAAACCGAGGTACTCCTCCTTCGGAAGGTTGGCCAAGCGGTCCAGTGCTCCGCTGAAGGCCCGGTTGATGAGGGCGTACTTTCCTCCCAGGAGGATTTTCTTTATGTCGAGATCGGATACGATCTCCCTTCGCCTGTAGATCTCCGGCTCCTCTTTGCTGAACTGGGCAGCGTAGTGCGCTTCGATTTTCGCTATCTCCGCGTCGGCCTCGCCGGAAATCACCGCGGCCTGAGACTTCGCCTTCTCAAGGAGAACGGCCGCCTCCTGCTCCGCATCGGATATTATTTTACGCTGAATCTCCGCAAGGGACATGGTTTCCCAGCCCCCTACACCTTTATTCCATTGAGAAGAATAATGCTCATCAGAAGGGAGAGAACGGCATAGGTCTCGACCATTGCCGGGAGAATGATGGCCTTACCCATCTCTTCGGGCCGTTTCGCAATCATTTGAATGGATGCGGCGGACGTCTTCCCCTGGGCTATGCCGGAGAAGTACTCGCCGATGGCTGCAGGGAGGCAGGCACAGAAAATGCCGAAGCCCTGGGCTACGGACACGGTTACGGGATCGCCGCCGAGAAGACCGACCTTCAGAATGGCGAAGAACGCCACAAGAAGACCGTAGATTCCCTGCGTCCCTGGCAGGGCCTGAAGAGGAAGAATTAAGCCGAACTTGCCGGGGTCCTCCGTCATCACACCAGCGCCGGCTTCACCCGCAATGCCGACTCCGATGGCTGAACCGGCTGCTCCCCACCCTGCGGCCATGGCCGCACCTCCGACCGCCAACATTGTTCCGAGAAGATCCAGATTCATCGTACCGATACACTCCCCTCAAACATATAGTGTAAACATCCTGTTGTCGGTGTTTCTATTCCGTTTTGTCGTCCTGCAGAAGGACGTAGTTCGTTCTGTAGGTCAGCGGATTGAAGTCGCGGCCGCCTCCACCGTAGAACTTCCCGAAGAACTCGACGTACTGAAGGCGCATGGAGTGCACGAAGGCGCCCATCACGTTGATGACGAAGCTGAATATGTTGCCGCCCAGAAGAAGGACCAGGGCGAAGAGCAGTCCTATGTACGGAATCCCCGTCGCCAGATCGGCGAGGACGTTGACGATCAGACCCACTGCCGCGGATGCAAGCCCGAGAGCCAGCAGCCTGCTGTAGCTCAGGAGGTCGCCCAAGTAGGACGACGTACCGTAGAGGGCGAGGCCCCCGGAGAACAACTTCCTGAATATCCCGTTCTTTTCACGACCCTGGGTGACCAGGAGAAAGAGCGCACTTCCGATGGTCACGAACTTGAAGAACTTGCCCACCCCTTCGGAGAACGCCCCGGAAAAGGTTATCCCCCACATGAGGATGCTGAAGAGAAAGACCATCCATCCGATCTTGTCCACGAACATCGTGACGTAGTCCTTTTTCCTGTAGGCGTCATAGGCGGCTATGCCCATTCCGAAGAAGAGGTGGATTGCGCCCAAGGCGAGGCTGATGGCCAGATACTGCATCGGCTGGTTCATGGGGTCGATCTTCATGAGCCCGTCCTTCACGGGTTTCAGGAAACTCAATATGGGGAAGGTATCGACCAGGTTGCCGAACCACCCACCCGTAAGAGCGCCTACGAGGATGGTGGAGACGCCGGTCATGACGAACAGTTTGAGGAAGTCCGAGAAGATCGGCGGCATCCTTCTGTATTTTTTCAGAAGCCAGAGCGACATGACGACCATGACGATCCCAAATCCTCCGTCGCCGAGGCACATGCCGAAAAAGAGGATGAAGAAGGGTGCCATGAGCGGCGTTGGGTCGGTTTCTCCGTACTGAGGCAAGCCGTACAGCTTCGTTATGAACTCGAAGGGTTGGCTCCACGATGCGTTCCGAAGCAGCGTCGGCGGTTCGTCCCCTTCGCCGGGATCCGTCAGCATCAGCTCGACGGAAGAGCCGTAGGGAGCGAGGAGTTTCTGAACGTCGGGGACCTTTCTCTCGGGAATCCAGCCGCTGAGCATCATGACCTGCTCCGTCGCCAAACCGGAGGACAGGATCTGACCTCTGTCCCGCAGCACGGACCAATAGTCGCTCAATATCCGGATGGACGGCACCCATTCTTGTGCGGCGGCATCACGTTGAGAGAGAATATCCTGTTCTTTCCGGGTCAGGATGTCCTTTCTCTCCGAGAGCGCGGCAAGTTCCTCCCTCACGGTCCCCTTCAACGTGGCGGGAAGATCCACGCGGACAAAGGAGTTGGCCGCATTTATATCGGCCACGCCCGTGGCCAGGGATTCCTCGAAGAAGACGGCGACTCGGATGTCCGGATTTTTTTTGTCGGCCTTGGAACCGACGAAGACCTCGCCCATAGAGCCGAGGAGAGACTCCATGCCGTTCCTCCAGTCGTCGAGCGTCAACGACGGGACCGTCCCAAAAATGCCGGAGACTCGCTCTGTTCCGGAGGTAATCAGTTCGAGGGGGTACGGAAAATCGTCGAGGGAGGAGAGAAGAGCTTCAAGGGACGCTATCTGAGAGAACTCGGCGCGGGTCTCCGCCAAAGAGCGCTCGAGCTCCCGCATCTGCTCTGCGAGCGACGAGACGTCTATCCGGGCCGCAAGGTCCCTCCCCGTCGAGAGAGCAACCTCCTCTTTTCCCTCGAGAAGGCGGACGATCGCCGATTTGTCCGTCGCAAAATGGGGTTCGAGAAAACGAAGGAGGAAGCGAGACTCACCCAACAGGGTCTCGAGCCGTGTAAGATCCGGGTGCCTTGGTACCGCCTGTTCAGAGTCATTGGAGGCCAGAGAGCGAACCTCGAAGGAGCCGGTCTTTTGCAGCGCCGCCAGAACGCCGTCGAGAGCAGACCGATGCACGTAAATCTCCGCTTTTTTCATCCTGTCAACTGCCATAACGGGAAATCACCTCTCCAGCGATCCAGTCTGATACGCCCGCAAGCGCATTTTCATACTGCCGTGAGCGGTCCTCCATCTCCCTATGGCCGGTTGCCAGCTTTTCATCGGCCCTTTTCTCGGCATCCCGCTCCACCGAGACAACCTTGTCCCTGAAGAACCGGAACGCCTTCTGTTGCGCCTCCTTCGTCCGCCGCTGGGACTCGTTCCGCGCCTCGTTCACGAGACGAACGGCCTCGTTCTTCGCATGCTGGACGATTTCCTTGGAACGCGCCTCAACCTCTTTAATCTCGTCCGCCAGATTCACAGTCATCCATTCCACCTCCTCCCCGTGTGCAGGAGATATACCACAAAGAATCATCAAATACGAATAATTATATTGTATTCCCAGTGTAAAGTCTGTGTCAAATTTAACAAAGTCCAACAGAGCCGATCGTCTCACCTGCTGCCGCAATCGCCCATCTCGTGCAGAATGCTTCCAGGAAGAATATAAAAAAATGGAGCGGACAACGGGGTTCGAACCCGCGACCCTCAGCTTGGGAAGCTGATGCTCTACCAACTGAGCTATGTCCGCTCGCTTATGAATGAGTCACGGATCATTATATCTGCCTGTCCACTATTTGACAAGGCAGGGTCGATACTCTCGCCCTCGCGCCGTCATGGCATGGCCAAACGCGGGAAGGGATTTCGCACGCACCGGTGGAGCGTGCACGGTTCTTGCACGCACTGGACGGCCGATACCGGGACTTCACCGGCGTGATCCCCTTCTCCCGTGCCGAGAGAGGCAATCCCGTCCCATCCAGCCTCGGGTACCCCATCCTCCGCTTGCCGTTCCGCGAGACATGAGATTTTTGCCTCTTAGAAGAGGTTGCCGTCACCCCGTGTACGGCAGTACGTTCCTGCTCTTCTTGACGAACGTCCACGTCCGAGGGCAATTCTTCTTAAGAATACGACCAGCTAATCCCGTCCTGTGTCCTTCAATTATGACGATGTCGCCGATGAGATCGATCGTCCAAGCGAGGAAAAGCAAAAGGTTCAGCTGGTACGCGCCGGAAGGGGTGAACTAAAAAGCGTATTGCTGACATGGCCGCATTCCTGAGGAAACGACCAATCGTCATGGAGCGTCAAGCAGCGTGTCCGGCGGCTTGAGAAACGGGATACTGACTGTAAGAGAAAGTCAGCCATGGGATATCCGATTGACACGGCGGTGCTTCTTCATGAATAAAAAAAGGCACTCTACGCGTATTGCCATAGAGTGCCTTGATTCATAGCACGTTCAAAAACGCGGATTTTCCAATGTCTTGCGGTCTATTTCTTGTATCCACACTTAGGGCATACGCCGTTTGCATTTAACGCAATGCCGCATAACGGGCAGCGATCGATATCTGTGCGGGGCTCGTACGTTTCTGTAGCGCCGTTCACTCCGCTTGTAAAAGTGAGCTTGACGATGTTCAGTTTGTCCTTCAGCAAGTCGTATACGATTTTAATCATGCCTTCGACGGTCATCGTTTCTTTTGTGACGACCAAACGGCATTCAGGGTATGCCGTCGCGAGTTCCGTCTTGAAAGCCGGGCCTTTTTGCTGATTAGTCGGCGCACCGTTTCTGATACCTTGTGCTTCGTACACACCAAGAATCGCAGGAAGCAACGGGTCATCCTCTCTTAAAACCAGCGCATGGTCGAAGTTCTGTAAAACTTCCCACGCCGTCTTCTGGATCTCGTTGCATGGAAAGACCATATTGACTCCCATGTTGACAGTACCTTCAACTTCAATCGTCAGTATCCCCGTATGTCCATGCAGATACTGCGCCTCGCCTTTGAACCCATAAAACCTGTGTGCGTATTGCAAGTCTAACGTCGTAAAGCTTCTCATCTCCATTCTCCTCTCATTGATATGTATTTACGGGTGTTTCGCTCCCGCAGGCGTACAGAGTTCATTTGTAACCTTTGCCCGTCCTTCATGTTTGTCGTAACGATCCCTTCTCATGTTCAGGGTACGCACCCTCGAAACCAACACCACCCTGCTACACCCGAACCGTGAATCCTCTTTACGTCTTTGTCCGAATCCGAGATGTAACCCTTGTTCGTGCGAAGACGTGCTCCCCTTCATGCATTGCTCGAGATCATGTTCGCGGCCTACAGGATCATGAAGAACGGCCCGACCTGGTATTGCCACTGTGCTGATTTCACCACCCCCGGGGCAATTTGAGCTCCGTGATACCGTCCGTTGGTACTAGTAGGGTTTCCCATCGTTTTATAAATTTCATCGCCATACTATGACAACGGCACACTGTTACCGCTTTAGAACCAAGGATACTTGTTGGTATTGCGATTCTTTAATCTGTAATAATTACTTATTAGAGTTAAGTATTGATAAGGATCATATATCAACAAACCGAATGTGTCAAGGGCGCGCACATCCGGAGGATATTTTGGCCGGTAATCGGGAGATAAGAAGAGGGGTCGAGTCCACCGGTTAAAAGGATAGTGTTGCACTCTCTTTTGAAAGGAGGTGCTTCGTGCGGGTTGAAAAAACGCAAGGGCTGTGAAGTTCCATTTCGGCTCTTGAGCCCACTTTGTCCTCTAAAAGTTCAGGAGCACCGCCCATGAGCCTTTCAAGAGCTTCTCAGTCCATAGTGGACGGGCTCGAAGCAAGAGGCCAAACCCTCTCGTTTATACGCTTCCCCGCGTCTCTCAAACATACTCATGCCACCGGACTTTTCACGCACGCACTAACCCGCCCTTGACATCAATACTACCGTCTCAACGTGGAACGAGAGCATCAGGTTGATGTCTGGTATGTATTTTTCGTTTTGTCCGTTCTCGGGAACAGGTCAATAGTGGTTTTTATGGGGGTGTTCTGTTCGAGGGAACAGGTCAATGATTTTTGTCCGTTCGGGGGAACAAGTCGATACATGGGGTTTAATTCCTGTCATCTCCGGTGGCAAAGGAACTAACTATCGATAAAATGCACCGGTCAAATCAAATCGTTAAAAGATGCACCGCTTTTGCACACCCCTATGGAGTTGTCACCATATCTGCCTTTATCAGTTTAACACCATTGATAGTCACCAAACAGGAAAAGACACTACTCTTTTCGTTTCCGAAATAGTCTATCCTTTTGGAACTCGCTGAAACAAACACCTGTTTTCGTGCTCGCGTTATTCCTACATAGAACACTGACAACTCATCTAAAGCGATATCCCGAAAACCCGATGACAGAGGAATTGGTAAAGAACAGCAACAATTAGTAGTAGAGGCGAATTTATTAGGGCAATCGTTACAGGTATAGTATCCGGGGAATACCCATCGTTCCACATCCGCGAGTACAACATAGTCCCACTCAAGCCCTTTCGCTCCGTGGACGGTAGAGAGTATAATTTGCGAATCCACATACTCCATAGCTTGTTTCAATTGGCGGTTCTCAAAAATATCCAAGAGCAGATTGTACTTATCCTCGGACAAGAGATCTGAGTAATCGATTGATACTTTTTCGACAAGAGCATCAAGCAAACGGAGCAATGAGTCAATTGTTTTGCCTGTCGCTGCATCATATGCTTTTTTGACGTTGTCGGAGAAAGAAATCAAAGCTTTCTTGTTGATGCTTTTTGACTTCCCGAACCGCTTTATAAACATCTCTTGGCATTTGTTGTGAAATTCTACATACTCGGCATCTTCGTCAGTGAACATACCGTAGAAGTACGCCACCTTTTTATCGGTAAGTTCTGCTTCTACTATTTCGGCATTCTTCCCTCGACCCCTGAAAAGAATAGCAATTTTGTCTATCCCGTCACCCATCAGAGTCTGGACTTTAGCAACAACCTGCTGCGCTTCATCTTGCTGGGTTGTTCCCCAAATGGCAGGTAACTTCGCCACATCATCCTCTAAGACGGTTGTAGAGAAACAAGACGCAGCGTTCTCTCTGATGATTTTATCCAGCTTTAGCATTTCGGGATTGTTACGAAATCGATAATTCTTTGACAGAGTAACTTTAGACATTCCGTATTTGTCAACAACCATTGTCATTATATCAGGTAACGCTCCAATGAATCCGTAAATCCTTTGCAGCGGATCGCCAAGAAAAACAAGCTGTGTCTGTTCAACTATAATTGTCTCAAGCAATTTCCAGGCAATGCAGTTTGTGTCCTGAAACTCATCGACAACAATAAGAGGGTAATAGCTCTGGTAGAATCTTTTGACCTCGGGAAACCGGTCGAACATCTCCAAAACGAACAAGATTACAGCATTATGAGTGATATACTCCAGCGGCAGCAACTTCTTGATAACAATCTCGTTATAGGCGTGGATTGTCTGTGCGTCTGGAACCCGAGCCTCTTTGACTGCGGTTTCCACGGCTTTGAGTTTTTCAAGTTCATCTGATGAAAGAGCCGTTTTTAGGCTCGACTGTCTTTCAATATCGCTATCACCAACGGCTCGAAAAAGATTGACATCCTTACGCAAGCCATCAGCAATGAGATACCCATACTTTTTAAGAACACCTTTGCAGAATCCGTGGTAGTTCGTGACGGTTACTTTTTCACCTAAGGCAACAGGGCTGTTCTGTGAACCGAGCAGAACAGGCAATTTTTCAGCGACTTCGCGTTTGACTTTCAGCGCAGCGTTTACGCTAAATGTGAGACCAAGGATGCGCTTAGGATTTGGTATGCCTCCCGAAGCAAATAAATAGGCAATGCGACTAATCATCGTCGTGGTTTTTCCATATCCGGCAGGAGCTTCAACAATCAGTCGCAGACTATCTGAAAAAATTACTTCAAGTTGTTTCTCATCACCTTCGTGTTGGACAGAGATTTTCTCTTTTATTTCAGCGAGAGTAGCGTTAGTCATTGGTCGCCACCTCCTGCGCTTTCTTTATAGCATCGCTATAGCAAGTGGGTATAAATTCGGTGGGTAACGATTCACCAACAATGCGTCCAAGGAGGACGCCTTTTTTTGCCATAAACCACGCTGAGTACATCTGACAGAATTCAGTTTCATCGGTGTCACTTACATCAGATAACTTCTTAGGTGTGTAGCCGTTGATATCTATGCCCATCTTCTTGAAATGCTTCCGGACGAAATCCACGTCCAAAGCTACTGACTCGGCTTTACGGTCTAAATCCAGCGCGATCTTACGAACGACTGAAGTCTTATCGTTTGTAAATAGCGTTTTGACTACTTCAATCTCGAAACATAATTCTTTTGTAAAAAACTCATCGTCATTAGCAGTCTGACCAGCTTTAACATCCCCATCATAAATGGCAATGCTTGGAACGGCAAATAGCCTAAGCAACTGGCGAAGCGGTTTAATAGAACCCTCACCCCTTGCATTTATCACGCAAATACCATAATCATCCAAATCAATGCCTATCTTATCGGAAAAAGCGTGAATACAGCCGTATTCCGTCTCGCCTTCAATCAAGATGGCGCTTTTGGCATAAAACGCCTCCTTGATTTCTGGGAAGTGCATAATGAGGTGTTTTTCATCCTCGGTTTTAATACGCCCATCGTTATTAGTGTGTTCAATCGGACGCAAATCATATCCACTGATTACCGATGTCTTATCTCCGTTCTTATAGAAACGGATAAGGTTGCGATAATCCCCAACCAATGCGTCCGTCGAGTGCGTGACAATAATCAACTGTCCGTCGATACCGTCAATACCGAAGCAAGTATTCAATAGGTCGGCAAACTCAGAGTCCTCGTTACACAGTATTCGCTTGTAGTAACCGATAAGTGACCTTTGCAAATATGGGTGTAGGTGGACTTCCGGCTCATCAATCGCCAGCACGAGTGGCAAAAGTTTTTTACCTTTGTCGTCGGTGTATAGCTGCTCCTCGAACGGAGCGGACTTGCTTTTGTATAACTCCATTATCTGGCACAGAATATTTATTGAAGCCATCGTCATATACTGGACGCCGCTTCCTGTGGTTTCAATTTTTCTGTCGCCATCAGAAAGGTAAAAAAGGCTTGTTAGCATTTCCGTAGGGTTCGGAGCGATAGTCGCCTCTATCGCATAGTCACGGAAACTTCGAATTTTGCCAAGGTGACTATTAATAAACTCCCTTAGACTATCTACTTGAGTGTCATTCAAAAACGATGGAACACTATCACCAATAAACCTTTCAATGATTCCGTTAATGAGGAGTCCGGCTCCCTTTTGGGTATCAAGACGCAACTCCCTACTCGGCATAGACGTAGTCTCATATTTCAAGAAATTAATCTTTCTGATGAGCCTCGTCTGTATACTCTCATTTGAGTCTGCACTGACAATTGTAGGATAGGCTTCCTTAATGGTCTGATGATAACGAATCTTCAACAGTGAAGCATCATCCGGTGAAAAGTTGTCACCGAAAAAACCCTGTTCATTGGGGAGCAGTCTGATATCTAGTTCGACCTCGATAGCTTTTTCAGGGTCAGAAAAATCCTTTTCGTCAAATCCCTTGCCATTACACACAGTACCAAGAAGCGACAGAAAGTTGCTCTTACCCAGATTGTTTTCTCCAATGATATAATTGCAACCCGGATTAAAACAAACATCTATCCCGTCGATATTTCTGTAGTTAGAAACCTTAATATTAGAAATCCTCATAAACCCTCCCGCGAAGTGTGTGCTCCGCCCTCCTTCGCTAAACCAGAGATCAAACATTCGTAGAGTCAGGAAGTTCCTGTAAACTGCTCGTACGGTCATTATTCCAAGACATCCCAACCCAGCTGTCCGAAAGTTTAACCCATAAACTGGTTTAGGTTATTGCAAAGCATAACCATCGCCCTCCGTTTATTTTCACTCCACATCCTGCAGTCTGAACGCCTGCTCAATAACCTCCATCACGTCGTCGAGCATATCCAAGCTGTCCAGACCGATCTCGACATCGCCGTTGCCCCATCTGCCGACACCCGTGATGTCTTTGCAAATGCCTTTCGGGTCGATGACGTCGGCGAACTTCATATTGATGGCCAAGCGGAGCCGCGAGTTCTGGATAACAACATCCACGAAGTTGGTGTCGGCCTTGTAGGCGATATACAGCTTTTTAAACTCACGCTTCACATAGGTGCCGAGGTTAAGGATTCGGGTGTTCAGCTTCTCAAAGAGCATACGGTTGAAAGCGTTCAGATACTGATAGCTTTCAAGGTTATACTCCGGCGCGATGTCGTCCTGTTTGCGGTACGGCGCGAGTTCGGCTTCTGTAAGCGTCGGGTACGGCCACGCCTTTTTCGCCACCTCCCCAAGCTGGGCTGCGCGTTCATTGACCTGCGGCTCGCCCCAAGTGATCTGGGTAACAACATACTTATTCAAACGAAGCGCACTCTGCTGGAAACCGCCGTCCATTGTCAGCTTGTCGGCGAACGGCGAATCGCTCATCTCAGAGTTATAAGCCGTCAACGTCAGGTTGCCGATAGTATGCAAGTACTTCTTTTGAATCTCCTCCCAGTCGCTTCCGAGGGTGGATACCCAGTCGGCGGAGAGGTGCGGGTTCTGCGGGATGATGTGTTCAATGGTCAGCTTTTCCGCATTGACTGCCGACTTGTTGTCCCAGTTTTCAAGTCTCCCAAGGATATAACCGCAGCGGTTCATATGGTAGATGTCCCTCGTCAGGAAGGTATCGAGGAATCGCTTGTCGTTCGGGAACTCCTTGTAGGAGTCGAGCAAGATAAAGAACGCCTTTACCGAGTTCAGATAGTCGAACTGTCTGATGTCATTCTTCATTGTGGCGAAAGTCTTGTTCAGGGAGTTCGTCGGAATGTCGCAGACGGCGCGGCGCAGTACGTAGCTTACGCAGAGCCGCAGGATTTCCCGCAGTTCCTCGATGGTTATCAAGTCCTTGTCGCAATCGTCGTGCACTTTCAGAAGAAACGGGTAAGCGACCTCCATGCGAATTGCCTTCATATCGCCGTAGAGCGATTTCAACACGGCGTCGCCGCTCCGCACAAAATACATGTCGGAATAGTGCTTGGCGAAGCTGTAGATGTCTTGACATAGGTCGCGAATGGTTAGTCCACTACCGTTGTGGTAAGCGCGGAACTCTTTGTAGACCTCGTTTTTGCGAGGAATCCTGCCCAGCTTCATCGTGAGGTAGTCACGGAAGAAGTTGTCCAGCAACTCGCTTTGATGCTCGTAGTCAAAGAGTAGTTCCGTTGGCCGCCAGATGTTGTTGTAAACATCCGTCTGGGTCGCAGAGTCCAAACCCATCAATAGATGATTGCGGATGAGGTCTGAGTCCTTCAAGTCCATACCTGTGGAGTTGAGACTCTCGAAAATCGCCTGCGGGTCATCATACTGGCGGTCGAGGACGATGTCCACGATTTGCAGTTTTCCGATGGCGTCGTAAAGATCGGATGGTGCAATCTCGCCCTTTCCAATTTGCCCTGAGAAGAAGCCGTAGTTGTCCAGCACTCGAGATTTCAAGGTGTCGGAAATTGGCGCACCCTCAATCTTCTTTATCAGCGCGTCCCTGTCGGACTGCGTAAGGAGCAGTTTGTATTTGGCATTTCCCGTTTCATATTGGTTCAAGAGCAGCGTGTCGGTTATCTTGTTCGGGTTCACACCACAGTCTGAATGAGTCGCCGCATAGTCGCGCAGGGCGACGAGAAGAAGAGTCAGCGTGGTAAGCCTCTGCTGACCGTCGATAATCATTGCAAGGGTAGACCCCGCCGCGGAATCCTCGTCAATGCGGACAATCGATCCGACGAAGTGACCCTCCCTTTGCGTAGTGTGGAGGTTTACGATGTCGCTCCAAAGACGGGCGCACTGCTCACGCTCCCAACTGTATGTTCTTTGATACAGCGGTATTAGGTATTGACAGGTCCCGCCGAGGTATTTGTAGATATTGCTCTTGAAAGCGTTCATCGCTTTGCCCTCCCTTATTTATCCGTCCACATCTCACATTGTCCAATAACAGTGGCAATGGCATCTTCCATACCCTCCGGCGGGTATTTGTACTTTTTTAGCAATTTTTTGACCATCCGGCGCATGCCGGCGCGGGCAGACTCTTTCTTTTGCCAGTCGATGGTGCGGTTCTTGCGGAGCATATCGGCAAGTTCATGGGTCATCGCCACGAGTTCCTCATTTTGATAGAAGTCCTTGACCGCTTCTGGACGGGTTAATGCATCGTAGAACGCCAACTCTTCATCAGTCAGTCCCATAGCGTCACCTTCCGCTTGGGCGGTCGCCATCTCCTTCGCCATCTTCATCAGTTCGGCAATGACTTCCTCGTTGGAGAGCATTCCATTCAGGTACGCTTTCATTGCCCGCGAGAGCCTTTCCGAGAACTTCTCCGACTTGACGAGGTTCGTTCTGCGATAGAGGGACACCTGCTCAGCAAGTAATTTCTTTAAAATCTCAACGGCGAGGTTCTTCTCCTTCATCTTGGCGATCTCGTCAAGGAACTTCGGGTCAAACAGGGAAAAGCCAGTGTCTACGTCCGAGAATAAATTAATAACACCTTCGCTTTGAATGCTTGCTTTCAACAGTTCGTTGACGCGTGCATTTATTTCTTTCAAAGACAGCGGTTTGCCTTCTCCTGTGATACGGGTTAGGAGAGTTCGCACCGCCTCAAAGTAAGCAGCTTCGTATCGCTGTTCCGCAGTCAGTAGCGAACGGCAAAGGGATAGTGCCTGACGCAGGAGCATAGCCTCTTTGATGAAAGCATCCTTGCGGTTTGTGGTGTCGCCATATCCTATCGATGACTCGGCAATGCGTGATACCGTCTCTTCCATAAATCTGTGTGGTTGTCTGTCTATTGCCGTCAGGAAGTTCACCCCACCGCTGATTGCCTTAGCACGGGAAAGGTCACTGGCGTTTGACCGCATAAAACCGGAATAGTCGAAACCATGGAAAAGGTCGCGGCAGACTTCCAGTTTCTCGACGAATTTAGGTAGGGCTGTTTTTGCGATGTCGGTGTCGCCGTAGTTGCTCTTGTCGCGGTTGGTGTAGTCGTTCATTGCCTGTTTCAAAGCACCCGCAATGCCGACATAATCCACTACCAAGCCGCCTTCTTTATCCTCATAAACCCGATTGACACGTGCGATTGCCTGCATAAGGTTGTGACCTGTCATCGGCTTGTAAACATACATCGTTGCGAGCGAGGGAACGTCAAATCCTGTCAGCCACATATCCACGACGATGGCGATTTTCAGCGGGTCGTCGTTGTCTTTGAACCGCTTTGCCATTGCGTCTCGGTGACGTTTGTTGCCAATTACGCTTCTCCATTCTTCAGGGTCTTTATTGCTTTCGGTCATAACCACGCCGACTTTATCTGCCCATTCAGGACGGAGTTCGATCAGCTTGCGGTAAATTGCCATAGCGATGGCGCGGGAATAGCCGACCACCATAGCCTTGCCCGTGAGTTCATATTGACGATTTTCTTCGTAGTGCTTGACGATATCCTCGCAAAGCGCGGTGATGGTTTGCTCCGCACCGAGGATGGAGTCCATTTTGCCGAGTTCCTTCTTGCTCTTTTCGATGGCGTAGTCCTCGGCATTCTGCGCCATGATGTCATATTCAGCATCAATGAGATGTAGAATATCTTCATCCAGTTTCAGATGAATGACTCGGCTCTCATAATAGACTGGGCGGGTCGCGCCATCCTCCACGGCTTGGGTCATATCATAGATGTCGATGTAATTGCCGAACACCTCGATAGTCGAGCGGTCTTTGCTTGAAATCGGTGTCCCCGTAAAGCCTATGTAGGTTGCATTCGGTAGGCTTTCGCGAATAATAAGACCAAAGGATTTCTGAATGCGTCCCGTCTTGCTGTCCACTCGCTCGTCGATGAACTGGCTACGGTGTGCCTCGTCCGCCATGACGATGACGTTTCGGCGATCTGATAGGAATTCTGAACTCTCCTCAAACTTCTGCGCCGTGGTAAAAATAATGCCGTTTGCTTGCCGTCCGGCGAGCAGTTCTTTCAAGTGGCTGCGGCTTTCAGCTTGTTGCGGGGTCTGACGCAGGAAATTGGCGCATTTGGCGAACTGCCCGAAAAGCTGATCATCCAGATCGTTACGGTCGGTCAGCACGACGATGGTTGGGGAATTCAGTGCAGCTTGGAGCAGATGGGCATAGAAAACCATTGACAGCGACTTGCCGCTTCCTTGAGTATGCCAGAACACACCACCTTTTCCGTCCGTGACGGTGGCGGTAGCGGTCGAAGCGACAGCCTTCCGCACGGCGAAATACTGGTGGTACGCGCTTAAAATTTTTGCGTCGCCGGAGAAGCAGATGAAGTTTTTGATGATGTCAAGCAGCCGCTCTTTGTTGAACATTCCTTCAATGAAGGTGTCGAATTGGGCATACTGCGTATTCTCATAACTGCCGTCCTTCGTTTTCCATTCCATGAAGCGGTCTTCGCCCGCCGTTATCGTACCAGCTTTGGAAATGGCGAGGTCGCTCATTACGAGGAAAGCGTTATAAGTGAACAGCGATGGTATTTCGTGCATATAGTTCCGCAGTTGCAGGAACGCCTCGGAAGCATCGGTTTCCTCACGGGAGGGAGACTTTAACTCGAATAGAACTACCGGCAAACCGTTCAAGAACATGATAACATCAGGCCGTTTCTCGCTGTTCTCGATAATCGTCCACTGGTTGGCGGCGGTGAAAGTATTCTTATCTACGTTCTCATAGTCCACAAGCCGAACCAAAGCCGCCCGCTGTTCTCCTTTGTCGAAGAAGTTCACAGATATACCATTTTGAAGGTAGTCCATGAAATCAACGTTCTTCTTGAATATAGTGCCGCCCTCAAAATTGCGCAGCTTATATACTGCCTCGATCAAGGCGGATTCGGGCAACTTAGAGTTGATCCGTCGCAGGGCGGGCAGTAGCTCGTCCAGATATAGCGGTTCGGCGTAGTCGCGGGCTACGTCGGGTCCATAAGCGTAGCCATACCCCAAGGTATCTCGAAACACCTCAATAACCGCATTTTCATAGTTTGCTTCTGTATATGCCATAGGGTGTACCTCCTCCTGTATCTATATCTGGGTGCCCGAAGGCAGTAAATTAAACAATCATTTAGAGCAGATGGCTCACGCTATTTTCAAGTCGTGGTTCGTAGACTTCGAGCCATTTGGCGGGGAGCAACCCACAAACTGGACAACTGGAAACCTACTCGACATCGCCGATTACCTCAACGGGCTTGCAATGCAGCGTTTTCGTCCTATTGATGATGAAGTTGGGCTTCCCGTCCTCAAAATCAAGGAACTGCGGCAAGGTTTCTGCGATTCATCGAGCGAACTTTGCTCACCCAACATTCGCTCTGATTATATCGTTCATGACGGCGATGTAATCTTTTCATGGTCTGGAAGCCTACTTGTTGACTTCTGGTGTGGCGGCGACTGCGGTTTGAATCAGCACCTTTTTAAAGTCACCTCCACGAGATACGACAAATGGTTCTACTACGGCTGGACTCGTCATCACCTTGCCCAGTTTGTGACTATGGCGGCTGATAAAGCAACGACGATGGGTCACATCAAACGTGAAGCCTTGGCAAACGCCGAAGTTCTAATCCCTGACGAGGACGGCTACCGAGAACTCGGTAGTCTGCTTGCTCCGATGTATGAGCAGGCGGTCGCATGTCGAGTCGAGAGCCGAAATCTAGCTCTTCTACGTGATTCCTTGCTTCCGCGCCTTATGTCGGGTGAACTAACGGTGTCGGAGGTGCCTTATGAATAAAACCCTGAAAGTTCCATTTGATGCACCGCTTAACGAGTTGGACTCCGAAGTTCAGACTTTCGGTTGCCGTCAGAAGAATCCCGATATCTGCGGCAACAACTCACTGCCCGACGTTTGCGCTTTTGCCACTGACGACTGTATTTGCCGTAAGCCGTCGAGGGCGTGGAAGCGACAGTATGAAATTCTCAAGGTTCAAGCCGCTAAATGATTGTTTAACCGCGCCTCCTGCCACTGTTAGAACACATTTTTAACCGAAAGGCAGGAGGAACATATGAAAGATAAGATAATTACAGAGATTCAGACAAGCATGGCGTCGGTGCTTAATCCGGCGCAACAGGAGGAATTACGGCGGGTAC
>ENA-UOOM01000948-UOOM01000948.1-fermentation-metagenome-genome-assembly--contig:-NODE-948-length-30285-cov-4.974429_pt1 | contig 30285 bp, 33 predicted proteins | sample MGYA00245781_ERZ724031 | MGnify/ENA primary metagenome ERZ724031 (study PRJEB28704, sample SAMN03018317) | fermentation metagenome | biome: anthropogenic terrestrial biome; feature: soil; material... | reverse complement strand
CAAAGTACTTTGAACCATGTCTTGAAACTTATAACCTACGGTATTTACATTTGTAATATTGGCGCTGACATTTTCTTGTTTTTTCTGAAGTACATTCATATTTCTATTTAAAGTGTACAGGCTTCTAATCATTCTTAGGCTCCTCCGTATCTAAAACTTTTACTTCGGATGGATAAACCATTCCTAGTCTTCGTGCTTCTTGTTCAATATTGGCATTAATCTTTACCTGGTAGCTCCAATTCATAAGTATTGCAGAAATGAGTATACCTAGGCCAAAGGGAATAAGGTATTCCTTTTTTATTCTGAAATATTTTTGAACAAATTCTTTAATAATAAGAGCTCCCCCTTTTGCATATGTAATAAAGAAGATATTTGATCTAGAGTATAGTGTTTATTTTCGTATTCACATAGTTTTCTGTATTGATCTAAATATGTTTCATTGACCTGTATTTGATCTTTGTTTTGTGGTTCTTCTTCATGGACTATTTCTATTTCTTTAGGTGCCTCATCTTTATATAGCTCATCCATCTCTTCTTCTGAAGAGTGCCCCATAATCTGGTTTTCTAATTCTTCTTTAAAACTACTCATATCTTGAAATAGGAGTCTTTCCACAAGCTCTATTCGCTCTTTTATCTCTTTAATTTCATTTTCATTGTCTTGTATTTTTTTTATATGTACTACATCTTTATACGTGTTTTCTGATTTTCTCCCAAGAAAACCTAGCCCAATACATATACAGCCTAAAGCAATCAGTACATGAAACATTAGGCTTCCCCCGCATTCGTTGAGATATAATCTCTTAATTTTAAAAGTACTTTCCCATGAATTTGAGACACTCTAGGAATTGAAATTCCCAAAATATACGCGATCTCTTTTAAGCTCAATTCTTCTGTATAATATAGATTTAAAATAATTTGTTCTCTCTCTTTTAAACTACTTATAGCATCTTTCAACAAGCTTTCCTGCTCTCTTTTTACAATATGCTCCTCTGGCAATAAGACATGTTCATCTTTTACAAGATCTATTAATTGAACTTCACTCCCTTTTTCTGAGAAGACTACGGACTCTAAAGAAATCTCAGATAAATAATGAACCGTCTCATGAATTTTATATAATTCTTTACTATCAATACTTAATTGCTGGCATATCTCTGATTCTTCAGGTGACCTCATCAATTTATTTTCTAATTCTTCTTTTGCCTTGTAGTATTCATTGAGTTTATAAATTCGGTCTCTTGACACCCGACCGGATTTTCTAAATTCGTCAATGATTGCTCCTCGTATACGCAAAGTAGCGTAAGCCTCAAAAGGGACGTTTTTCTTGTAATCGTACTTGTCAATGGCATCTAATAGTCCAATAACACCTAAGCTGACTAAGTCGTCTTTTTCATACCTATTGCCTTTTACCTCTATCTTGTCTGCAATCTTCTTCACCAAGGGTAAATATTTTATTATTAATTTGTCTTTTTGGCTTTTTTTATAACACATGTAAACCCTCTTTTACCTCATTTTGTTTTTTCTCATTAAGGCGAATAGATATTGAATAATCTTTTCTCTTTCCCTTTCTTCAATGTCTATAAATTTAATTCCGTAATGGTAGATAGACCTTTCCTTTTGAGGGATAAGCTCTTTATATACGATTTTAGCATTCAGTTGATACTCTCGATTCTCTATATCGAATCTAATGAATAAATTGGTATTCATTTTATAATTCACAGAACAAGATAGTCTCAAGCCACTTGCACTTAAATTCACGATAGTACCTTCATAGGGAATCCATTCCTTTTGCATAGAGTCTTTGTCTATAAATTCAATAGGTAGACTACAAGAAACTCTTACATCTTCTCTTCTCTGCATCTCTTTTAAATTTGTTATAGAGGATAGTTCATAAATGGGAGAGTCCGATTGAATTCGATCTGTCAGAATGGCTTTAAAACTCAAGATCGTCTTCGAATCACTGCTAATGCACTGTAGTTTTTCTCCTTTATGCAATAATTTAAACTCTTTGTCATCTGCAGATACAGCTACAAACACTTTATCTTTTATAATGTCGTAAATGATTCCATAGACTTTTTCATTTTCATTTGTAATTAATTCTATTGTGCTATTTAATTTTAAAGAATTCACAGTATCACCCAAATATTCTTAATAATTTATTGCTTAATTGCTTAAAATTAGAAACTTTATAAGAATACTCTTTGTCTTCTAGTATATTTTCACATATTTGTTTAATATTTTGACTAGCTAATCCATTAGGGTATTTTAATACTACTGGTATTTGTTCCATAATAGATTTCCTCACTCGGGTGTCGTAAAAGATAAAACCAATACTTTGTAATTTCATATGTAAAAATTGACTAGATGTCTTAAATAGCTTCTGAAAAGCTTCTTCCCCCTGCGACAAATCGTGGATTTGATTGACTACTACTTTCACTTGCTCCTTTAATTTGTAAACAGCTATAGCCTTTACAATTCGATATGCATCTGTTATCGCCGTAGGTTCTGGAGTGGTAATAATAATCACCTCATGAGATAATTGAATGAATGTCAGAGAGTACTTGGTGATCCCTGCTCCAATATCGATGATTAAAATGTCGTAGTCCATAATTTGGCTCATGGCATCGACAATCTCTTGTTGGCGAATATCTTCTATCGCTTTTAAAGATAGCAAATCTGCTCCACCTGAAATCAAGTGAATTCCACTAGGTCCCTTAGTGATAATCTGGTCTAATGTAGCTCTACCTTGAATGAGATCTATTAAACTTAGCTTGGTTTCCATGCCTAGCATAATATTTGCATTGCACATTCCCAAATCTGCATCCAGCAAAAGCACTCTTTTGCCCATTTGTTGAAATTTGATCGCCATATTAATCGAAAAATTTGTCTTACCCACTCCACCTTTTCCACTGACGACAGAATATATTTTGATATAGTGTTCTGCTTTCTTTTCAACTTGGGTAAGCTCATCTATTGTTCTATTTCTATTAATCATAGATCGTAGACTACTTGCTTGATCCATCATATCCATTTATTCTCCTTTGCAAAAGCAAATACATTGTCTATTGTAGCGTCTTTAATATCATCTGGAACACCTTGTCCATTACAGATGTATTGAATAGGAAAAGGGCAGTGTTCTATAATATTCCAAAGATTCGATAAATGATTTACCTCATCAAATTTAGTCAATATTAAAGCGTCATAATGCAAATAATTGTACTTATCTAATATGGACAATATCGTATCTTTATCTGTTGAAATGCTGAGAATTAAATAGGTGGTAATACTTTTATTCACCTTTTGAAGGTATTCTTTTATTTCATATATTTTATCTTGATTCTTAGGGCTCGTTCCTAATGTATCTATTAAAATAATATCACAGTAGCTGAGTGCATTTACTTTCTCTTCCATTTCATTTGCTTCATTGACTACTTCAAATGGCAAACCAATAATATTGGCATAGGTTTTTAATTGCTCTACAGCGCCTATTCGGTAGGTGTCCATAGTAATTAATCCCACTTTTTTTTTATGAATCAAGTGCTCTCTTGCAGCAATCTTAGCAATGGTTGTGGTTTTACCTACTCCTGTTGGCCCTATAAAAACATTAATTTTAGATAGTTCTCCTCTTCGTTCAAAGCCGCTGTATTGATACTGATTTGTAATAAGATCTTTAAACTCTTCTATAGATAATCCTGCATCCTCCACACTTATAGGGATAATATGGGGTGGATCTTCCTTCTTCTCTTTTTCTTGTATAGAGGTGTCTTGTGGTGGTACAATTTGAGTATTTTCCTCTATGGCCACAGTAACTTCAATCTTTGTTTTTTTAAAAGGGTTATACCATTTCCCAATTTTTATATTGCGTTGACTAATAATAATGGCTTCTCGACCTAATTCGTATTTAGCCCTCACAACGGCTTCTTTCATATCATCTACAATATATCTTCTTACGATCATAGTTTTTCAACCTGCCCAACTGCTTCAATTTCAATATCATTTGGTATTTCGTGTAGGGATAGGACAGGCACATTAGGAAAGGTAAAAGAAATTAAATTCCTAAATGCTATTCTAATTTTTGGCGAAGTCAATATGATGGGTTCTATACCATTTATCATAAGGCTATTAATGGAATGGTTAATATTGTCAAAAACTTTATGTATGATATCTGGCTGTAAAACTGGTATAGAACCTGACATAGATTTTTGTATGTTGTTTCCAATTAATTCTTCTAAATCTGGATGTACCGTCATAACCATAAGCACCCCATCTCTGTTTAAGTAATTTTTTACAATAGTGCGCCTTAATGTGTATCTTACCTGCTCTGTAAGAACTTCAATGTCTTTTGTCATCATTCCATTATCTGCTAATGCTTCTAAAATCGTAACCAAATCATATATAGGCACATTTTCCTTTAAGAGGTTTTGGAGTACTTTCTGAACTTCTCCTAAGGACAAGATATCTGGTATGAGTTCATCTACGACTACATTATACCTTTCTTTTATTCCTTCTAGTAATTGTTTTACCTCTTGCCTTCCTAAGAGTTCAGCGCTATTTTTCTTGATGACCTCTTTTAAATGAGTGACAAGTACGGTCACTGGTTCTACAATGGTGTATCCTTTTAAATCGGCTTTTTCACGGTTTGCTTCTTCTATCCAAAGGGCATCCAAACCAAAGGAGGGCTCTTTCGTTGGAATGCCATCTAACTCAAAATCGCTGTTTCCAGGGTCGATGATCAAGTACCTCTGAGTATATAATTCTCCTCCTGCAACTTTGTTTCCTTTGATTTTAATAGTGTATTCATTAGGACCTAATTGCAAATTGTCCCGGATTCGTATCGGATTGACCATAATACCCATTTCACTAGCACATTGTCTTCGAATGGCAGTGATATGATTAATTAAATTATCATCGTTCCCCTCATCTACTAATGAAATAAGTCCATAGCCAATTTCTAAAGAAATAGGTTCCACTTGGTAAGTGGCGATATTTTCTTCTCTTTCTCCACTATTACTTGTTTCCTTCTGTGACTCTACTTTTGTCATAGCTCGTTCATTTTCATTTTTTTCATTTTCCATAAGCAAATACCCTAATCCACCTAAAATCAATGCTACAATCAAAAAAGGCAGTGTAGGAAAAGCTGGCACTAATGCAATAAGAAGTAAAATTACTGCTGCCACCATTATGGCTTTCGATACACCAAATAGTTCTCCTACTACTGAAGTACCAAAATCTAACCCATCATCAGATCTCGTCACCAATATACCTGAAGCTACAGAGATTAATAAGGAAGGAATTTGGCTCACTAGACCGTCACCTATAGTCAGTTTTCCAAATACATTTAGTGCTTCTACTACGCCTATACCACTTTGGACTCCATAGATCAATATTCCACCGACAAGATTGATTAATGTTATGATTATGGAAGCTATGGCATCTCCTTTGACAAACTTACTGGCACCATCCATAGCTCCGTAAAAACTTGCCTCTCTCTGTAAATCCTGTCTCCTCTTCTTTGCAATGGCTTCAGTGATTGTGCCAGAATTGAGATCTGCATCTATTGCCATTTGCTTTCCTGGCATTGCATCTAAGGTAAACCGCGCGGAAACTTCTGAAACTCTGCTTGCACCGCTGGTTACTACTATCATCTGCACAATGACGATAATAATAAAGATTACTGCTCCTACGATATAATTATTTCCTGTAACGAAATTAGCAAAGGCATCTATTACTTGACCAGCGTATCCTTCACTTAATATCAATCTGGTAGAAGAAATATTTAGAGATAATCGAAGCATGGTCGTTATCAACAATAAAGTTGGAAAAGTTGAAAATTCCAGTACATTCTTTGTAAATAGTGTTAAAAGAAACATTATTACAGATAATGTAATATTAAATACTAAGAGCAAATCTAATAATGGGGCTGGCATAGGTATAATGATAATTCCAATAACCGCAATTACTGTAAATGCTACCACGTATTCAATGTACTGATTGGATAGGGTTATGATTTTTCTTAAAATTCCAGCCATGATAAACTCCTTAGTAATTCATTTTGTATGATGTTCTCTATTGGTTTTAAATCTTATATTTGTTCTTTTTTTGCATTTGATATACAATTGCTAGTATTTCTGCAACGGCTTTATATAAATCCATTGGAATGAAATCTCCTATTTCAACCCTTTTATACATAGCTCGAGCCAAGGGCTTATTTTCTACAATAGGAATTTTGCCTTCTTTGGCTTTCTCCTTAATCTTGAGAGCTATATAGTCTGCGCCTTTTGCCACCACAATAGGGGCATTATCCTTTTCTCCATCGTATCGTATGGCGACGGCAATATGGGTTGGGTTTGTCACCACTACAGTTGCAGTGGCAATATCGTCCATCATTCTACCCATGGCCAATTGCCTTTGCCTCTGTTGCCTTGCTGATTTAATTTGAGGATTTCCTTCCATTTCCTTGTATTCATCTTTAATTTCTTGTTTACTCATTCGCAAATTCTTTTTATGGTCAAACTTCTGAAAAACATAGTCGACAAGAGCTATAATTAGCATAATGACTCCTATACTTATACTTAGTTCTCTGATAAAAGACATAATAAAGAGAAAAATCTTCTCTGTCCCTATACTTCCACTATTTAGTATTTGTTTCCCGGATTCTTCTAAATTCTTAAAAGTCAAATAAAAAACTAGGATTAATTTCATTAAATTCTTTAGCAATGTAACAAAAGCTTTTTTTGAAAAGATATTCTTAAAACCTTTTATAGGATTTATTCGACTAAAATCAGGTTTTATGGTCTCACTAGTAAATAAAAAGCCTGTCTGAATCAAATTGCTCACAATTCCTACAACAACAGCTATAAGGGCAAAAGGAAGTACAAGCATAAAGTAGTGAAATACTCCATTTGTAAATAAACTGTTCATATTCTCCATATTGACATTGATGGTGTAGCCAATCTTTAATGAATTCCTCATATAAGCTAGTCCATTCGAGAATAGATACTGGCTTAAAGTCAGCAAACCCATTGTAAAAACCAAGAAGGATATGGCAGCATTTAAATCATTGCTCTTTGCTATTTGACCTTTTTTCTTAGAATCTCGAACCCGCTTGGGGGTAGCCTCTTCCGTCTTTGCATCCTTATCTACATCTGGCACTTTTCACCACCACCCTTTTTTGTTCTACCTTGTGCGTTCTAAGTAAAAGCACCTAGGGTAGGAGCTAGGATTATTATCTCGTCTTTAGGTCGTATTGGTTTTACTTACTACCTTAAAAAACTCTCTACATATCCTGGAATCATCCCAATGATGCCCCCAACCGAACTCATCACCCAGGACAAAATCATCAGAAATGCAATAAAGCTAACTACTGCTTTTAAGGGCATTCCTAGCATGAGCACATTGATTTGGGGTACTGTCTTGGATATGATGCCTAATGCAATATCTGTCACTAAGACTACAATAATCATAGGAACAGACAAATTTAATCCTAATTCAAATGCTATTCCAAAGAGCTTTACAATACCTTCTGGATTGAATTCGTTCAATACTACTGTCCCTAAAGGAACGTATTGAAAGGACTTTACAAGTGTTTCAATGACTGCATGATGTAGATCCAGTACAAAAAAGAGGCTAATGCTGAGCCAATAATACACTTTTCCGTAATTGGAAGCGGAGGTCCCTGATAGAGGATTGTATACAGAAGCCATGGAAAATCCCACTTGAAAGTCTATGAGCTGCCCAGCGATTTCTGCTGCTGCAAAAATCACTTTAGAGATAAAACCAATAGCTACACCAAGAAGCACTTCTTTAAAACTGAGGAGTAAAAAATGCAATAGCTCATTTCCAATCTCTATTTCAGGTGTGATAGAATAAACTAATACTGTAAAAACAAAGGATAGCGACACCTTTAATATATTTGGAAACCCTTTATATGAAAAACCTGGACACACAACTATAAAAGAAGTGATGCGAAGGAATATGAGAATTAATTTTTGTAATTGAATAATCATCATATTTCCTAACTAATAGTAGGAATCAATTTAAAAAGATTCCCAGTAAAAGATATTAACGTATTCAACATAAAGCTTCCAAAAACGATTAAAGCCACCATTACAGCTACAATCTTAGGTACAAAGCTCAAGGTTTGCTCCTGTATTTGAGTTGTGGCTTGTAATATACTAATAATAAGTCCAACAATTAAGGCAATGATCAGGACTGGTCCTGATACAAAGACAATTGTAAAAAAGGCATTTCTCATAATGTCTAATACTAATGTTTGAGTCATCTTATCACCTCTATACAAAACTTTCTATTAAAGATTCTACTACTAAGTACCAGCCATCAACTAAGACAAATAATAAAATCTTAAAGGGAAGAGAAATCATTACAGGCGGCAACATAAACATTCCCATAGACATGAGTATACTTGCCACAACCATATCGATTACTAAAAAAGGAATATATATAATAAATCCTATACTAAAAGCCGTCTTTAATTCGCTAATGGCAAAAGCAGGAATTACAGTAGTTAAAGGAATATCCATAGGCTCTTTAATATTTTCTATACCTGATGCCTTGACAAACAGCGCCAAGTCCTTTTCCCTAGTTTCTTTTAACATAAACTCTTTAATAGGGATTTCTGCTATATCCATTGCCTCTTCTTGCGTAATCTCCTCATTTAATAATGGAGTGATAGCTTCATCCATGACCCGTCCATAAATAGGTTGCATAATAAAGAATGTCAAAAACAGGGCAAGTCCAATAAGCAATTGATTTGGCGGCGTTTGTTGAGTTCCTAAACCACTTCTAAGAAAGGATAACACTACGATAATTCGGGTAAAACAAGTGGTCAAAATCAAAATAGAAGGTGCTAATGAGAGAACCGTCATAAGTATTAATAGTTTTACAGTATCTACCGTCGCTTCAGGGTTTTCTTCTCCATCACCAAATACGATTCCCAAAACGCTATCATTTTCTGCAAATGTCACCAAAGGATTCATGGCCATTATTAGTAATACAAGTATTAGAACTACAATCCATTTTTTTGTTCGTTTTCTAGTCAATTTATTTCCTCGCTCTAAAAGCACTATGTAATTTATTTTTGATTTGCATCTTGTTTTCCATCTTTAAAGCCATATGAACAATCTGTTCTTGATTTATTTTCTTTTCTTCAATGATCTCTAAGACATCCTCTTTATTTAATTCCTTCAGTATTTTGTTCTCACTACCTGTAAAACTCATCAGATAATAAGAGCCACAAATCTCTACAATGTTCAAAGATGAATTGTTACTCACAGAAACCCTCTCATGGACTTTAATCATCTTATTTTGTTTATTCATATGCTTATTTACATATTTTAGCGTAATATTTGCCAGCGCTATAACTGCAATCAGCACAAATATCGTTTGGACAACAGAAAAAAAAGCATTATAATTCACTTTTTCACACCCTTACTGAACAACCAAATCTATAAAGTAGACTCCGTTAATCATATCCCTATTTAATGCCTCATTTAAATTTGTTACCATTTCTGTTTTTATATTCGATATATTTCCATTATCTAAAATTTCAGTAGCCGTTTTTTCACGTAAATCCGCGATGATTACGTCCCTTAATTTATTCACATTTGCTTCAATCACTTCTACATCATTTTTGTCTTTACACATAAGAGCAACTTTTACTTTTATATAATTTTTTACATTGTTTTCAGGCCTTAAATTTAAGACGAATTCATCTAATAAAACGGTATATTCCTCTTTTGGCTCAGCGTCTTTTGAACCAAAAACATCTAAATCTCCACCTAGCATATAATACCCTATTGCCAAAACGAGACCTATTAGCACCAACAATAATACAATAATGATGATAGCGACAAGCCTTTTTGATTTTGTTTCTGAACTTGCTTCTTTCTTTGCCACTTTAACCCTCACTTTCCTCTTCAAAGACGATTAATATATTAACCCTTCTATTTGCAGCTCGATTTGTTACGCTGTCATTGGGAACCATGGGTCTGTATTCTCCATATCCTGTTGCAGAAATTCTTTTTGCATCTACTCCCTGTACTTCTGTTAGATACCTTACTACAGAAACGGCTCTCGCAGTAGAGAGCTCCCAATTAGTTGGATAATCCCCTCCACTTGGAACATCATCCGTATGACCTTCTATGACAATATCATTATCAAAATTATTAATGATACCTTCTAACTGTTGAAGGATTGTGAGACCACTATCTTTGATTTCAGCACTTCCCGATTCAAATAAAATAGCCTCTTTTATATCTACATATACGCCCTGTTCATCTGCAGTAATAGAAACTTGCTCCTCTAATCCCTGTTGTAAGACGTATTCATTTACCTGATCATAAATGGCTTGTTGACCTCCACTTAATATGGGCATATCTCCTTCTGCGCCCTCAAAGATAGAGTCCTGTGCGTTACCACTACCTGATAAAGCCAATTGAAGTGATGAACTAACATGTGCAAATTTTTCAGAATCGACGGAGGACATAGAAAACAGCAATATAAAAAAGGTCAACAGCAAAGACATCAAATCAGAAAATGTGGTCAACCACTCTCCCGAACCACTGCTACTTTCCTTTTTTCTTCTCCTCCTACTCATAATTGCTCGCCTCTTTTGTTAAATCAGCAGCATTAGCTAATTCCTTTTTCTCTACTGGAGATAAATATGTAAGAAGTTTATCTTCTACCACTCGAGGATTGCTGCCCCTTTGAATTGCCAATACACCATCTATAATCATCTCACCGGTGTAGATTTCTTCATCTGTTTGCACAGCTAGATTCGATGCAATAGGAATAAAAATCATATTCGCTAGTAAAGAACCATAAAATGTAGTAATTAAGGCAACAGACATACCACTACCTATCATACTAGGATCTTCTAACTCCGCCAACATAACAACTAACCCTATAAGAGTACCTATCATACCGAAGGCTGGAGCAAATTCGCCCCATTTTGAAAACACAGCTTGTCCAGACCTATGGCGATCTTCTAAGGCATCTAATTTGGACTCCATAATCTCCTTTATATTATCTGGCTCTACGCCATCAATAACCATTTGTAACCCAGAAACTAAAAATTCATTATCAATAGCTGAAATATCATCTTCTAATGCCAACAATCCATCCTTTCGAGCTTTTCTCGCAAGATCTGTAAAGATCGTAACCAGCTCTTTTCTATTATTGGGAGGGGATGATATCAATTTTTTTATCATAATAGGTATCTTCAAAATACTCTTTATGGGAAAGCTAATAATTAAGGCGCTAAAGGATCCAAATACAGTGATTACAATAGCTGGAAAATCATAAAAACTGGAAAGATCTCCATTCTGACTAATAGACCAAAAAACCAATAACGTTCCAACGACTATACCTATTAAGGGTGTTTTGTTCTTCATTACTCTCCTCCTGTTGCACCCCTATAAATGCGCCTTTTGTAGTCTACAATCTTTTCTACAATGTCATCTGTTTTATCTATTACCCGTAAGATTTTACCATCTGTCAATGTGATGATTGTATCAGGGGCTTGTTCAATTTTATATATCAACTCACTATTTAAGCAAAATTCTTTTCCATTTATAGTAGTAAGTACAATCACAATTCTATCTCCCCTTACGTGTTTAAGTGTTGTATTTGTTTTAGCGGAAAGCGGAAGTTTAGGTCACCAATGGTGACCGTAAGGCGGAACGGTGAGGCACCGTTCCCTACAATTTATCTCCAACATTCAACATCCAATGGTCATCTCTAACTTTCAACAGCCGCTAATCATCCTCAGCGTAGCGAAGAATCTTAGACCCAAAAGCTCGACCCAAGCATTATCTCGCCTCTAGGCGAGTTGGTTTTGCTGACCACCTGACCACCTGACCACCTGACCACCTTACCACCTTACCACCCAATAAACTATCTCTTCAAATTAATCAACTCTTGCAACATCTCATCGGAAGTAGAGATGGTTCTTGAATTGGCTTGATATGCTCTGCTTGTAACGATCATCTCTGTAAACTCTGTTGCCAAGTCTACATTCGACATTTCTAGAGAGCTTTGGCGAATGTAACCATAGCCTGGGCTTCCTGCTTTTCCGTTTTCAGGGATACCAGAATTCTCTGTAGCTAAGTATGTGTTGCCTCCAGCTTTCTCTAAACCTGCAGTATTGCTAAAGCTTACTATTCCAACCTGCCCGAGTACATGAGATTGTGTTATGTTTACACCATCGCTGTAGACGCCGACAATTTTACCAGTTCTATCAACAGAAAAACTCTGAAGTTCAAGAACTGTTCCTCCAACAGTCAGTTCTTCTGGAATCGTTAATGGTTTTAGCTGAGTTGGATCGTGGATAATTGTTTGCGCAGTCGTTGGAAAAGTATCTAATATACCATCAGCATTACTATCTGTACCATCTGTATAACCTAATACTTTGTGACCACTACCTGTTACAAGATTTCCAGCATAATCCTTATAAAGCGCACCATCTCTTGTGTAGCTTACAGATAGTCCATTATCCTCGGATACTGCAAAAAAACCATTCCCTTCTATTGCAAAATCCAATTCTCTATTAGTAGATTGTAACGAACCATCTGTCATTATGGTATCAATAGCGCCTACTTTTACACCTAAACCAACTTGTTGTGGATTGACACCACCAGAACCAGCAGTAGGAGCTTGTTCATTGGATATGGTTTGACTTAACATATCCTGAAAATTTACTCTGCCTGATTTAAAGGCTGTCGTATTTACATTGGCTATATTATTTGCAACTACGTCCATCTTTGTTTGAAAGCTCTTCATTCCTGTTACACCTGAATACAGTGATTTTATCATCTTACTTCCTCCTAAATGTGCTCCGCTTCAATCAGTCAGCGGGCTTCGGCTTCCATAAGGTCCAGCCGTTTATTTTACTACAATTGCACTATCAATATTAGTTACTACATCCATCTCTTTATTCTGCATAGCAGTAATAATAGTTCTATTACTTACACTGGCGATAAAAGCCATATCCTTATAAATCATCAAGCTTTCCTTTGCACCCTTTTTTTCTAGGGTATCCATGGCTTGATTTAGTCGAGTTAGATCTCCATCATTTAAGCTTATATGCCTTTCATTTATCCTTTGCTGAGCATGAGCAGAGATTTTTATTTTATCTTCCTTTTTGCCAATGCTATCTTGTAATACCTTTTGAAAATCCTTGCTATTTGTTTTAGCACTTTTCGTATCTGTGCTATGAATGGGTGGGATAAACTGTCCTCGATGAATTCGAAAACTCATTTGCTCACCTCTGGATTTGAAACTTCTACTATTGAGCCTAAGTAGTAGTCTTTTCCTTGTACTTGAATAATTCCATAACCGCCTTCAAATTTGACTTTTTCTACATTACCTGTAATATGATTGCCTTCTCCATCTGATAAAGTTACTTCTTTCCCCATAAGGCTAAAAGCATACTGTTGCTGTCCCATTAATGTGAGGATATTTAAACTGTCTGAAATCTTACTCATCTCATCTAGAACAGAAAATTGTGCCATCTGAGAAATGTAATCCGTATTGCTTCCACTTCCTCCACTGCCTCCCATGGGATTTTGATTACTGATTTCAGCAGCCATAATTTGAAGAAAGTCCTCTGTGGATAGACTGCCTCGATTATTGGTTTTAGTGCTATCATTAGCTGTAGTTTGCCCAATGGCAATACCATTTCGTATCTCCATATTTTCCCTCCTTTATGCTAAGATACTTATCTGTCTACTTCCTGATGATTTTGATTCACCATAAGAAAGCTCTGGTGATGTGGTTTTTAGATCATACCTTGTTTTTACATAATGATTTTTATGCTGATGGGGGTTAGAATCTCTGTGAGCACTGCCGTCCCCTTGATCATTTAAATCAATATGTACTTCATCTAATTGAATATTTTGTCTGTTTAAATTATCATTTAATTCACTTAGTTTACTTTGAAATAATTGTTTGACAGATTCATTATCTACTAGAATCTTTGCCATAACTTTACCCTCTTCTAAATGAAGAATCACATTAACAGTACCTAGCTCTTCAGGATAAAGTTTTACCTTCATTACACTAGTGTCTCCATCAGACGTAGTCTCAATAAGCTCTATAATAGAATCATTAACCTTTTGCAGATTTTCATTAGAATATTCACCTTCTAATGAATTCATCATAAATTCGTTAGAAGTAATTTTTAATTCTTTCATAAAAGGATCTACTATACCAGTTTGTGTTACTTCATGAGTCTCTGTAGTCAAATTGTCCTGAAAGTCTGTATTTATTTCATTACCATCGATTTTCACAGCACCTTTATCATTTACTTCTAAAGTCCCTTTTATATTGTGAATATCTAATGTAGTAGGCGCTTGGCTAAGGATAGAGTTTTCTACTTGATTTAAGTTCACACTCTGTCCTAAATTGGCTGTACGAGTTAGCTTGTCTGCACTTTTCATATTGTCTATCGAACCACTAATAATTTGCGTCCTAGCTTCTATATCTTCTACATAGTCTATCTTGGCATTACAACCATCCTGTTGCTCATGGATGAGTAATCCATCCTCATTACTTGTCTTAATACTGCCTACAGGACTATAGTAATTCGAATTGATGGTGTCTCTAACTTGTTCTTTCGTTTCACTAGAAATCTTCTCAGGTGCAAAAATCGTTTGTGGCAGCTCTTGATTTTTTTCAGGGCTTACTCCTTCAAGTGCTTCAGCAATGGTGTTCTTCATAGGATTCACTTTACCATTACTTAATGGACTATTATTTTGTTCAGAAGGTATCTCCATTTTAATTCTCCCAGCAATAGAAAGGTATTCTTGTCCATTTTCACCCTTTTGAATCTGATGATATGGCAAGTAATTCGTAGGAGCACTCTCTGTTTGTGTATTACTGTGTTCATTCACATTGTTCGTCAGCTCTAGAGCTTCTGGACTTGATGTAATAAGGTGTTGTGGTTTGATTGTATTTAGCTCATTTATATTTTCTATAGCTACTGTCTCTACTTTGCTGGTGATTAACACATTATTGTCATTAGGTAAAGCATTTTGTAGCCCTATATAAAATGGATTGTACAGAGTGTTTTCTTGGTAATGAACTAACTTTTGATCATCCTCCGATGGAAACTCCATCTCGCTTAAAGTCTTCCCAGCTATATAAACAGCCTCTTCATCAGATTTAAGAGGTTGTATATCAATCTGCACATCATGCCCTGTTGACGAGTTGTCCTGTACATCTGTCAGAGATGAGCTTGAAATCATATTATGCGATCTTTTCATCAGCTTGCTATTTTCTTGAATAGAGTCTTGATTTATAGAATTTGTCTCGGCATCTCCTAAGTGGTTGTAATGGGGAGCTTCTCCATTTAATATATCAACAAGCAACTGCTCAAAAGCTACAGGATTGGCTGTATTAGACTTCTGGATTTTTGTACCTGGCAATATGATTTGGATGTTTTCGGTCTTCACTTTTTTCACCTCCTTTCGTTATCGTTATAAGTTGTAAGTTCTATGTAAAAACCTAGGTGTGCTAATCGCATATGAGGGATCGCGCCATTCAAAGCGTAGCGAAGAATCTCACAAACTAACTATTAAGTTGTACATCATATATTAGAAAGACTTTATAATCCTTTTATATATTCATTGGACACTGAAAAATGAACACTGAACATTGAATAGTACAAATATGCGACTATTTACTTAGGTTTTATATACTCCTAATTGTTCATTGTTCCATATTCATTATTCATTGCGACGTAAGTCGCATATTCGCTTACCACCTTACCACCTCGTATTTTAGCACCGCCATCTCATCTAAATTCTTCTGCTCTATCGCCTTTTCACTGTCTTGGTACGCTTCAAAGTCTTTTTCTTTGAGCTTTTCTATAATCTTTCGGTCTTTTTGGGCGGAGATGAGTTCTTGGCGGGCTTTTTCTAGGTTTTTTCTTGATTCTTCGATACATATTAATTGAGCTTGTATCCTTTTTTCTAACCATTCTTTGCATAGGTATAGCTGTCTAAGTTCTACAATGTTTTTACATCGATTTGATTTTAGCTTTATGCTGTCTTCTTCTGTTCGGAGTTCTATAAGTTTGGACTTTTGCTTCATTAGGTCCCGTTGCATAGATGCAAAGTTTTCCATTGAGGTCTTTTCTTTATTTGCTCGTAATTCTAGTACTTTTTCCATGGAAAATTTATAAGTTTTCATCATTAACCTCGTTTAGTTTAATGTCATTATCATTATTAGCTCTATTTCATGGCTTCCTCTAACAATCCTTTTGTGTCTTCATAGGAACAATACTCTTCTACTCTTTGTCTTAAAAATGTATTGATTCGATTATTAAGTTCAATTGCTCGATCTATTTTAGGATTGCTTCCACTTACATAGGCACCTACATTGATTAGATCTTCGGATTCTTGATAGGTTGCCAAATTTTCTTTTAGCTCTCCTGACAAAAGATAATGATCTTCTGAGACGATTTCTTTCATAATTCTACTGATGCTATTTTGAATATCTATTGCAGGAAAGTGATTCTTTGCGGCGATTTTTCTCGATAAGATAATATGTCCATCTAGTATTCCTCGAACCGAATCGGAAATAGGCTCGTTCATATCATCTCCTTCTACTAGCACTGTATAAAAGGCAGTGATGGATCCGGTTTTGGCCATACCACTTCTTTCTAGCAATTTCGGTAATTTTGTAAAGACCGAAGGAGTATATCCTTTCGTCGTTGGAGGTTCTCCAGTTGCCAAACCAATCTCTCTTTGTGCCATGGCAAACCGCGTGACAGAGTCCATCATGAGCATGACTTTTTTACCTTGATCTCTAAAGTACTCTGCAATAGCAGTAGCTACGAACGCTCCCTTTAATCGGACTAATGGGGGCTGATCTGAAGTAGCACATACGACAATTGATTTTTTATAGCCTTCTGGACCTAAATCCTTTTCAATAAACTCTAAGACTTCTCTTCCCCTCTCGCCTACAAGGGCTATAACATTTACATCAGCTTCACAATAGCGAGCAATCATCCCTAGCAAGGTACTCTTGCCCACACCACTACCTGCAAAGATTCCAATTCTTTGACCCTCTCCGCAAGTGAGTATGCCATCTATGGCTTTGACCCCTGTGCTCATGATTTGTTCAATCTTTCTTCTCTCAAAGGGATTAGGTGGAGACCTGTCTACGTCGTAAAACCCCCCTTCTATTTCAAAATTGCTGTCAATAGGTCTTCCTAAGCCATCCAAGGTATGTCCTAAAAGCTGATCACTTATCTGTACTTTTAGGGCACTTCCTGTAGGTTTTACGATACATCCAGGTCCAATCCCTTGTAAATCGTCTAAAGGCATTAGGAGTACACTATTGTCTTTAAAACCAACTACTTCCGTTAGAACGACCTTGTCAGAGGATTGAATGTATATTTCACATATCTCTCCCATAAATACATCTAAGCCTTCTACCTGTATGATCAAGCCAATAACGTGAGTTACCTTGCCCATTACAGTATAGTAGTTTTTTTTCTTGATGACATTTCTATAGCGTTCAAAAGGTATCGTAAACAAAGAATCACTCCATGTTTGTAATCTCATGTATCATTGATTTTATTTGTGTTTTAATTTGTAAATCTACAATTTGCCCTTCATCCTCTATGACTACACCATCTTCTTCTAAATTAGAGTCTTCTAAGATGATAAATTTTCCATTAGGGCACATATTCTCTAATTGATATACATTCATCCTTACATGATTTATATTATGAGGATGACACCTGAGAATGATATTCTCTTTCTTACCATACTGCTCAAGAATAGGTTTAATCAATAAGAGGATATTTTGTGAGGATGCATCAATAGTAGTGTGAACAATTGCCTCTGCCATATCCGCTGCCAAACCAATAATTGAGTTTTTGTTGTCGTGGCAATACTTTTTGACTTCCTCTTCTGCTTGTCTTAGCAAGTTTATGGCACTGTTTCTAATAGCTTGACCTTCACCATGTGCCTTTTCCATTCCTTCTTCATAACCTCTGCTAAAGCCTACCTGATACCCTTCGTCAAAGCCCTTTTGGCTGGCTTCACTCTTTATCTTTTCAGCTTCTTCATAGGCATTTTGGAGGATAGATTGTTTTTCTCTTTCTATCTCGTCTAGAAGTTCTCTTTGGATTTTTTCTCTAAGAGTAGTTTCTACTTCACTGCTCACTGTTTCCTGTACCACGGGCTTTTCTTCATCTAGTACAGATGGTATAGAGGATTTTTCATAATCAATCTTCGTATCGATGAGAGACACTTGGCCATTGTCGTAAGCAATGGCATGATTTTTTATAATTTTATAAGATGACAGAATCTTGATCGCCTCTTCCTATTACAATTTCACCTGCTTCATCTAGTCTTCTAATGATGCCTACAATTTTTTGTTGAGCATCTTCAACAGTAGAAAGTCTTACAGGACCCATAAATTTAATGTCTTCTTTTAGCATATCCGCAGCACGTTTTGACATATTGCTAAATACTGTGCTAGATACAATCTCTGATGCTCCCTTCAATGCAAGAACCAGATCTTCATTTGCAACTTCTCGAAGAATTCTTTGAATAGAACCTTTATCCAGATTGACAATGTCCTCAAAGATAAATAGATTAGATTTTATAATTTCTGCTAAATCTGGCTGAGCGTCTTCAAGTGCATTAATGATGTTTTTTTCAGTACTTCGATCTACGGAGTTGAGAATCTCTACTAGTGTTTTTACGCCACCTATAGTCTCTGTATCATTCTCTACAAGGCTAGTAAATTTATTTTCCATAATTTCTTCAATCCTCTTAATGACGATTGGAGAGGTTCGATTGATGGTTCCGATTCTTTCAGCGATTTCCGTCTGCAATTCAACAGGAAATTCGGATAATACTATAGCCGATTTTTCTGGTTGCATATAGCACATAATTAAGGCTATTGTTTGAGGGTGTTCATTTCTCAGCAAATTGGTCAACTGCTGTGGATCTGCTTTTCTCGCTATGGCAAAAGGCTTTTCTTTTTGCTGTATTTGATAGAGAACATCTATGACCTCTTTCGCACGCTGAGCCCCTAGGGCCTTATTTAGTAAATTCTTTGCATAATCTATGCCCCCATCTAAAACGTATTCTTTTGCAGACGCCATATCTACAAAGTCACTAAGAACTTTATGTTTTTCAGCAGGCTCCACATAGTCAATATTTGCAATCTCATAAGTAACCTTTTTAATAATATTATCTGGTAATGATTTTAGTATTTGTGATGATGTTTCAGGACCTAAAGCTATTAGTAAAATAGCTGCCTTCCTTGCACCACTGTTTTTTGTCTGCATTGTCGCCACCTTTACTCTTGAATCCATGTTTTGATTAAATCTGCTACGATCTCTGGATTATCCTTCGCATAATTTTGCGCCTTTACTTCCTTCGCATCTGTTTTTACTTCTATATTTAAAGATTGTTTCGTATCCTCTTCATTTGCCATCCTTAACATCTCCATTGCTGTTGCTTCAGGCTGCAAATCCATCGCTAATTGACCTTGAGCTAGTTCCCTATTAGCAAATAACTCTTTCTGTTTTCTCCTAGAGAAGATGAGTCTAATGAGAGCTATTAATATCACAATTCCAAGGGCACTTAATAATGCGAAAATCACGTACTCACCGTATTTTTCAAATAGACTGCGATTATTTAATTCTTCTAATTCAATGGCTCGTAGTTCTTCTTCTAGCTGTTTTTCACTGGTTTTGTCAAAGATTACACCTTCAACGGTAATGACATCGCCCCGTTCTACATTGTATCCTGTTGCTGACGCCACAATATTTTGTATGCTTTGAATATCTCGATTTGCTAGCTCCCCATCGTAAATAACAGATGTAGTTAATTTATTTACCTTTCCAGGAGCCTTTATCCTTTGGGTTGTGGTAGAGTTTAATTCATTATTTATAGTTCTTTCATAAGTAGAGCCGCTGCCCTGTTGGCTCTCTACTACATTACTTACATTGTCATCTATATTGCCACCGGTAGCATTTTGCATCTCAATAGTATCTCCACTAGCAGATACTTGCTCGCTTCGAAGAACAGGCTCTTGATATGTGATTATTGTGCTTTCTTCTGAATCAAAGTCTAAATCTGCATAGACGGATATTTTTATTTTATCCTTGCCATAAGCACTGCCCAACAAATCATCTAGATTGGATTCAAGCTCTGATTCAAATTGTTTTTTTATTTCTTGATAGCCAGATGCAATATCTGTTGCATTTAATTCAGTATCTTCTTGTAAAAATGCGCTGAGGAGATTGCCCTTTGAATCAATTACTTGAATGTTTTTTTCAGGCAAATTGTCTACTGCCCCAGAAACCAATGAGGCAATGCCTTTGACCATGTCGTTTGTGACTTTTTGATTGGGTTTTACATCTACTATAACAGATGCACTAGCCTCTTTATCCTCTTTTTCAAATATGCTCTTTTCAGGCATCACTAAGTGCACTTTTGCAGACTTTATAGCCTCTAAGGACATAATTGAACGCTGTAGTTCTCCTGTTAGAGCCCTTTGATACATGATCTCTCGATCTTCTTCTGTGGCCATTAAGCCCGTATCATCAAAGATCTCAAAACCGGTGGAATTTTCAGGCATCATTCCATTCATTGCCAATTGCAAACGGTATTCATCTACTTGTTTTTTGTCAATGAGGATATCACTACCGCCATTTTCTAATTTATACTTCATTTTCTTCGTTTCTAGATCACTTACGATATTTCCTGCATCACTAAGTTCTAAATCACTAAATAAAGTAACGTATTCTGTTCTTTGTGTAAAATAGGTATAGATAGAAACAAAGGCAAGAATACTTACTAAAAAAGTAATCATTAAGACTTTTTTCCTCTTGTCAATCTTGTTCCAACCACTCTTTGCTCCATCTAAAACTGCCACAAATCTTTCCATCGTATTAAAATAACTCCTTTACAAGTCAACTATAATTGCATGTTGTTGATTTCTTTATACGCTTCCACGCATTTATTGCGAACTTGAACGGCAAGCTCTAAGGCAATTCGGGCTTCTTCTGTTGCTATCATAACACTATGCAAATCTTCAACTTCACCAGTAATGAAATCTTGTGTTAATTTATCAGCCTTTACCTGGGTATTATTTAATTTTTCAATTTCATTGCTAATAATATCTTTAAAGGAAGAAATTCCTTCAATAGAAGAGTTTTCACTCGGTAAAATGGTAGAATCTGTTTTATTGACTGTAGGTATATTGGCACTTGCTAATGACTCATAACTTATTTGGTTTGTATTAGCTAGAATACTATTGTATAAAGACAATATGTTCATTTATGTTTCCTCAATTCTATTGTTTTTAAGGTGGTAAGCTTTAAGGTGGTAAGGTGGTAAGGAAAAGCATTTTTGCCACCGCTGGTGGCTTAGTGATAGAACGGTGAGCACCGTTCCCTACCCTGTCTCGGCTTATTTTTCTTCCACTTTCCGCTTCAGCTTTCTACTTTCCACCTTTCACTTTCCACTAACCTGAAATCACCCTTTAGAAATTTCCAAGGCCTTTTTTAGTATGCTCTTGCTGGTATTTAAGGCAGTTACATTTGCTTCGTATGCTCTCTGTGTGCTGATTAAATGAATCATTTCATCTACCATATTTACATTTGGCATCATAACATATCCTTCCTCATTAGCATCAGGATGAGATGGATTGTAAACCATTTCGAGATTTTCCTCATCTTGAGCAATGCCAACCACTCTAACACCAGCGCTCTTTTTTTCCATACGTCCTGTAACCTTGCTGATTTCAGTTCTTAATTTCTCTTCAAAGACTACGTCTTTACGCAAATAAGGCCCACCCTCTTCTGTTCGAGTAGTGTTTACATTGGCAATATTTGTAGAAATCGTATCCATCTTTAATCTTTCAAGAGCTAATCCACTTGCGTTAATTTGCATGGAGTTAAACACTGACATATTAAACTAACCTCACTTTAAAAACATTTTAAAAATGTCTTAGTATATTGTTTGTTCTCTAATAGCTAGTCTTCAAAGATCCTTCGCTACGCTCAGGATGACTGGGGCAGGAGCTAGGGCGCTCAGAATGAATGAGCAAGGAGCTTGGGCCTTCGGCACTTAGAGATACGAAGAATCGCCTCTAACCAACTCCCCGGTCATCCTAGAGCGCAGCGAAGGATCTTCACATCAGCCACCAGTGGTGGCTATAAGGTTTTGCTTACCACCTGACCACCTTACCACCTGACCACCTTATTTATTAATTACATAGTTCAAATTAGCGAGCCTAGAATTCAACTGAGCTACTAATGTATTGTAATACAATTCATTAGCTGCTAATTCGGTCATTTCTAAATCGACATCTACATTGTTTCCATTGTCATTTAGAGAAGTAGATTCTCTTTTTTTTACAATAGGTTCTATATCTTCTACTTTCCCAATGCCAAAGTGATTAGGATGAGATTTTTCTAAAGTCACTGCATTTTCATCTATGGCTGTCTTTAGTAAGTCTTCAAATTGAACTTTATTCACTTTGTAATCAGGTGTGTTGATATTTGCAATATTGCTAGATACGGTTCTTTGACGTAAAGAGGACATATCTAATCCTTTTTTGATCAAATCATAACTAAAATTACTCATTGTAAAACCCCTTTTATACAGTTTCTAATACCCATTTTATACAATAGTCTAACGATTGTTGTACAGTTGTTTAATAGCTGTTCCACTTTGGTTAGCAATCGTTAATAATTTAGTACAAATTATTCTAAACTTAAAAGTTTAGTCGTCTATTAGTAAGTTCTATTTTTAAGCTTTCTTATTCTCCCTATTAAACATATAGGTTAAGTTGACTATTTTAAAACAAAGTAGACCTTTTACAATATTACTAAAAATTGACAAAAAAAATATAGCAACTGGCTGCCATCTTGCGAAGGCCCTATAGCTTTGCGTCCTTACCTTTCGATAAGTTTGCCATTGTAGTACATATTATCTTTATATGACATATTATCACAAATTTTTACATCTAACAACAAAAGCGCGAAAAACACATGGATTTTACATGGATTTTCTTTGCGCTTTGGTTTTATTTAACTTGAATAAGATTTAATTTATCGTTCTACCTTAATCGTCTTTTAATGACAACTACGTTTGTGTGTTAGAATGTTGGAAATCAAATTTATTTTATACCTTAAATTTTACGTATACTTAAATATCCTTATCTATAAATATAGCTCTTTTACTGACAGATATATAACTATCTACTACATTATTTCGTTTTTTCACTTGTTTTATAGCTTCTACCAAATTTGCCTTTTTCTTTTGTAAGGACTCCATTAATTCTCTTTGTGCTGTAGCAAGAATATTAATATTTGTGCGATAAACTTCGTCTTCCACATAGGAGCCTTGTTCTTCTTTGACAGCTTCCGTAATCTTTATGACTTGATCAAATTCGATTTTATTCTCCTCAATCAACCCTATACCTGTTTCTATTTCTCCGTCCCAAGATTGAATGTTTGCGATCACCTTTTTTAGAATTTCATTTCTTCGGTTAAGTAAATTTTCTAAATCTGTGCCCATGTGTCTCTCAACTCTTGCAGGTAATTTTTCACTTCAATAATACCCTCTGGATTTTTGTCAATATTAGCACGGACGAGCTTAAAATTCATATACTCATAAAGCTGGTATAAATTCTTGGCAATGTCTCCACCTGTTTCAAAATTTAAGGTAACCATAAACTCATTTATTATATCTTGAGCTTTCTTTAGGTTTGTATTAACCGTTTCATAGTCCTTACTCTCTAAAGCCATCTCCGCTAACTTACAATTTTTTATAGCTCCGTCATATAACATGATCAACAATTTTTTCTTAGGTGCCGTCGTGATTTGATTATTTTTATATACATTGTTTGCATAAGCGTGGTTCATTTTTTTCTCCTTTATGCGGTTATTTGATATATGAGATTTCTAATAGTAATTAGTGCTCTAGCTAATCTGAGTTGTTAGTCGAAAAAAGCTGAATGTGGAAAGCGGAAAGTGGAACTCTCCCTTAGACGAGATTGTGTAAGATCCTTCGCTACGCTCAGGATGACTGAGGTAGTTAGCTTCGGTGATTACACAAGTCTCTGACCTCTTAGATCTAAGCTACTGCTTTGTCATCCTGAGGAGCGCAAGCGACGAAGGATCTTTGACCCCAAAGCTTGACCCTAGCCTCCCACTTCCAACTTCTTACCTCCTGCATCTAAATGCATAGGGAACGGCACCCTCATCGTTCCTCCATTAAGCCACCAATGGTGGCTAAGACGGTTTTGCTGACCACCTTACCACCTTATTTCTTACTCACATTCATCGCATCAATCTGCCCCACCAACCAGCTCATCTGGCTCTCCGCTTCCATCATGGCTACGTCTAAGGCGGTGAACATCTTTATGTATTGGGCTTGTTTCTTTTCCATTCGGAGGTTAAACCGGTCGATTTGATCGTTTAAATCTTCTAAGGTCTTTTCTAAACTCTCTGTCTTGCCTTTGATAATCCCTTTATCAGATGTAATATAGGAATTAATGTAATCATTTAATCGTACGCCAAAACCACTTTCTTCACCTTTGCTGTCCTTACTATTAAAGAAATTTGCTACATTTTGTGGGTCTTTCTCTAAAGCTTCGGTCAATTTACTAGAGTCAAATTGCAATTTACCAAACTTATCTATGGTAGTGACCCCTAGTTCCGAAATATCTTTAATCGTCGTGTTTTCATTACCTATAGTAGAAGTCACCAGATTACGAAGAGAGGAATGAAGCCTCATTAATGTACTATCTCCTGCCAGAGTTCCTCCACTACCTGGTATTTTAGGATCTCCTGCTGCTAGCTTGTCCTCTATAAAAGTCATAGTAGAATTATACTGGTCTACAAAATCCTGTATGGCACCAGATAACTTGGAAGTGTCTAATGATACTTTGACCGTATCGTGTTTTCCTTCTTCGTGGGTATTCTTCAAATGAATGGTTGTATACTGTAAAACGTCCTTGACTTCATTGGAATTTCGCTCTACGCTTACTCCATTAATGGTAAACTTTGCAGTAGTACCTTCTTCAACCTTCTTACCTGCCTCTGTAGTCAGACCAAGTTTTCCTAAGACCGTACTACCCTCAGCTTCTGATAATGTGATGGCACGATTACCTGTTTTTGCATCTGTAAGATAGAGCTGATCGTCAATAATCGTTGCGCTGATACCTGTGTCTTTTGATGCATCATTAATTTTACTGGTGATCTTACTTAGAGAATCCCCTGCTTCAATCGTAATATCTACACTTTTGTCATCACTGTTTTTAATAGTAAAAGTACCACTTATATCTAAAGCCTTGGTGATACCACCCTCAGGCAAAGAAATTTTTCCAGAAAGAACACTAGTGCTCGTCGCCAATCGCTCTACATGTATTTTGTAATCTCCTACAGAAGTATTCTTAGATGCCGTAATAGAAACAGTATTTTCATTCGTAGAAGTAGAAGATTTTGCATTAAGAGTATCGGTTTTCGTTAATGCACTAAGTTTACTATTTAGAGAATTTAGCCTCGTATTAATATCCTTCCACGCATTTTGTTTTGCTGTAAGATTTGTCTTTTTATTCGATAATTGCACCAAAGGCAATTTTTCCGCTTCCATAAGCTTATCAATCGACGTCTGATCGATCCCAGAATAAGACCCTATAAAATTAATTCCTGCCATTATTTCACGCCCTTTCGTCTACTAAAATACCAACCAAATCCCAAATATTTGCCACAAGATCTAATATCTTTTCTGGAGGTATTTCTTTGATGATTTCATCGGTTTGTGTATTGACCAGCTTTACCATAATGCGATTGGTTCGCTCATGGATTTCGAATTTAAACTGCTCTTCATTTCGAAATATTAACTCATTACTATCCTCTACAGCCCTTTCTAAATCCTCTCGGCTGTAGTCACGTGCTTGTCCTTGTTCCTTAGAATAAACCACTAGCTCAGGAGCCTTCCGCTCACTTAAATGATTATCTAAAGATTTGTCTTCTGTTTTTGGTACGGTTTTTTGAGTCTGCGTTATGGGTCGAGTAATATGAATCATAAAAACACCCCCGGTATCAATGAACTTCTTTAATGAATAATGAACAATTGTTGAAACTTTTCGCTTTGCGAAAAGTACTTTTGGAAATTCTCTTCGCAAAATTAAAAGCACATTAGTTCTACGTTTTATGTTGTAAGTTCTAAGTAAAACCTTTAATTACTAATAGTAACTATGTATGCTAATTAAAGCCGGCCCTGCTACTTATGTCATCCCGAGAAGCCTGCAATTCACGTCGTCCTAAGACACCTACTACCCATGTCATCCTGAGGAGCCTGCGACGAAGGATCTTACAATCCTCGCCTCTAGGCGAGATATGTTTTTCAGCTTTCCGCTTTTAAGCTTTTCCCGTCCAACCGTCCAACCTTTTAAAAAAAGCCGACCGCATAACAGTCGGCTTATTTTAAAAACTATTATTGAAGTAATTGAAGTACAGATTGTGGCATTTGGTTCGCTTGTGCAAGCATTGAAGTAGCTGCTTGGCTAAGAATGTTGTTTTTTGTGAAATCCATCATTTCTTTCGCCATGTCTACGTCACGGATACGTGATTCTGCCGCTGTTAAGTTTTCTGATGTTGTTGTTAGATTGTTGATTGTGTGGTCTAGACGATTTTGAGTTGCGCCTAGTTTAGATCTTTCTGCCGAAACAGTTTCAATTGCCTTTTGAATTGTTTCAATAGCGTCACTAGCAGCTGTTTGGCTAGATACATCAATTCCTGCACCAGTAACTGCTTCTTCGTTTATAGTTCCATCAAGATTGAAAGTTGCTTTACCTGCTGTTGTAACACCCAAAGTAATTGTGTTAGACTCTCCATGAGCTAATGTTCCATCTAATGTTAAATTAAATCCTGCAAAATCACCAGTTCCTGCTACAGATGCTGCATCTGCAGCTAAACCTGCAATAACTGAATTAGCTCCAGTACCATCAGAAAGCGTTACAGTATAAGTTGTTGCTACTGCTGCTTCACCAGCGTTTGATCCAACTGCAAAACCAGCAAATGCATCAGTAACTTCTACAGATGAATCCGTTCCTGTAGTTAACGAATTAATTGTAATTTCGCCACCATCCTTAACAGCATATTCCTCGCCAGATGTACCTAAAGTAGCGTTAATTGCATCATTTATTTTTGTTGTTGCACCATCAATGTCATCTGTATCTAACAATGCTACTGTTACTTCTGTACCATCAATCTTTAATTTTAAATCACCAGCTTCTCCAGCATATGTACCAGCTAATTTGCCTGAAGTTGCTAGACTTCCTGCCACTTCAGCTACTGATGCAGTCACTACATTACCATCAAATACAGCGGCACCAGAGCCAGTAACTGTTGCTGCACTAACTGATCCAGATCCAGCTAATGTTGCTTCCATAGAATCACCACTCACTCCAAGTGAGAATGCATCCATAGCATTTATTGAAAGTGATATATCTTGTCCTTTGTTTGCACCAATATGGAATTTTGTGTCTGTAATCCCACCATTAATTAATTTTTGAGTATTAAATTCTGTATTATTTCCAATTCTAGTAATTTCTTTTGCTAGTTCATCTACTTCTTTTTGTATTTCATTTCTATCAACTGCTGTATTCGTATCATTAGAAGATTGAACAGCTAATTCTCTCATTCTTTGTAAAATAGAATGCGTTTCGCTTAAAGCACCTTCAGCTGTTTGAATTAATGAAATACCATCTTGCGCATTTTTAGCCGCCTGATTTAATCCACTAATCTGACCTCTCATTTTTTCAGAGATTGCTAAACCTGCAGCATCATCTCCAGCTCTATTAATTCTAAGACCTGAAGATAACTTTTCCAAAGAACTGCTTTTTGCATTGTTTGCACTTGTTAATTTTGAATAAGTATTCATTGCTGATAAGTTGTTATTAATTCTCATGTGTAATTCCTCCTTGAATTTTGTTTTGGCATCCTTGCCGTTTTTTTTAAAGAAACATTGCGATATTTGCTTCTTGGTGTTTATATCGGAGGAAGTTTGGGGGAGTTAATAGGATGTGGAAAATTTTTTAAATATTTTTGGACATTAATTCGTTTAAATTTAAAGTGATTTCAAGTTATACATATGCATATGTGATATCATAGTTTATGTTATAATATATGAACTAACAGGCGGACTCTTTGAAGTCAGGACATTCCCTGTATTTATACGAAAACTAGAGGTTATGTTATGAATAGAGGTTTTAAATATTTAGTAGATCAGTACGGTAATAGTGGCGCTAGAGAAAAGTTTGAAGAGATATGTTTCAGGTATGTTCAAGAAACATTTGGTCTTGCATACTCTGTGGAATCCTATCCAGGAGACGATGGTATAGATATCTATGTTCAGTATAATGATACTATCGTAGTATATCAATGCAAGTTTTTTATTACTAATATGGGAGATGCACAAAAAAATCAAGTTAGAAAATCTTATAATACATTGATGAACTCTTTACACAAAGATAGGGTTATTAAGTGGATATTATGTATTCCTATAAAATTGACATCAAAATCACACGACTGGTGGATCAAGTGGTCCTCAAAAAAAAGCCAAGAACACGGAATTACCATTGAGCTATTAGATGAAAGTAATCTGATTAGTAATTTGAAAAAATCTAAACTTTATAAAGAATATTTTGAAATAATAGAATTAGATAAAAATGTGTTTGGGTCAATTATAAAAGATGAATATATAAAAAATTTATCTCCAATTATTTACAATATTTCAAATAATAATTTTCAGCACTCCAATATTGAAACAATAATAGCCTTTGAGAATATCGTTAATAAATATAAATTTGATCCTTTTTTTGAAAATAATGATTTGATTATTGGAATAGACTGTTTAACCGAATTAGTATCATCTAATGCTCAAGATGGCGTTATTAATAATAGAGATGTATTAGATACAATTTATTCTGTTAGAGATAAAATTCTAAAAGAATATCAATCTTTATTCTATATAAAGACTCAAGAGACTAAAGAAGATGAGTAGATTAAACCTTGTGGCTCTTCCCGTCATAAGGGGACTTACCAAGGACCAGACTTTCTGATTGACCCTTTAGGGGACATGGCATATGGGGACAGTGACTTTTTACTCCAATATTTTACAACTTATGGACACTAGTTTTATTATAAATGAGACATTTGAGTTGATTTTTTAAATCTTGCCTCTTTTTCATTACGCATAATTAATCTAAACGGTTCATTAGAGAACTTACTTATGACTAGCCCCCTAGGGGACATGTCTCAAGTTCTTACTGTTTACATGCATCATTTAGCCTTTCTACCATATAAAAACCAAACCTCCTAAAAAACACAATACCACTGCTATCTTATTTTATAAAAATAGAGACAAAAAAAGCATGGCAAACACACCACACTTCTTTTTATGAAAAATGTATAGTCAAAAAAATTTCTACAGATAGGATGAGACCGTTTTAGTGGTAATGGTTATGCTACTTGGATCTCTTTCAGTAGTTTCGGAAAAAGATCTTTATACTTTGCTTCTGTACTCAGAAGCTTAAATCCAATATTCGAAAGGATGGCTACACGTCGGCATATCGGGACGGCAGACTGTGTGAAAACAGTGGCTACTATATCTCAAATAGTAAAAATATAGGATATAGGATAATCCTAGGGGACATGTCTCAAGTTTTTACTATTTACATGTATCATTTAACCATTCTACCATATAAAAACCAAACCTACTAAAAAACACAATACCACTGCTATCTTTTTTATAAAAATTCACAAAAAAAAGCATGGCAAGCACACCATACTTGTTTAATGAAGAATGTATAATCAAAAATATTTCTATGGATAAGATGAGACCGTTTTAGTAGTAATGGTTACGCTACTCGGATTTCTTCTAATAATTTTGAAAAGAGATCTTTATACTTTGCTTCTGTACTAAGAAGCTTAAATCCAATATTTGAAAGGATGGCTACACGTGAAAGAGTTAGATTGCCTATTTCTTTACAGATTTCCTTATAACTATAGTTACATAAATTCCTCATTAGAAACACAGCAATGGCTTTGAAGTCGGTGATGTGGTGTTTGTATTTTATCTTTATTAAATCTGGATTTTTTATGTCACAAGCTTGAGCGGCTATTTCGATGACTTGTTGTGGTTTTAAATCTCTATAGTAATCTAGTAATCCTAGGGGACATGTCTCAAGTTTTTACTATTTACATGTATCATTTAACCAT
>ENA-UOOM01000947-UOOM01000947.1-fermentation-metagenome-genome-assembly--contig:-NODE-947-length-30291-cov-9.120155_pt1 | contig 30291 bp, 32 predicted proteins | sample MGYA00245781_ERZ724031 | MGnify/ENA primary metagenome ERZ724031 (study PRJEB28704, sample SAMN03018317) | fermentation metagenome | biome: anthropogenic terrestrial biome; feature: soil; material... | reverse complement strand
GAAAAAAATATTTTCTGTATCAATAATGCCATGTACATCAAAGAAAACAGAAGCAAACAGACCCGAAATGGAAGTAGATGGGCTAAGAGATGTTGATGTATCCTTAACTACAAGAGAATTAGGCGATATGATAAAACAGGCAAGAATTAAATTTATCGGTTTGCCGGACGAGAAGCCTGACAGCATATTAGGTCAATATACAGGAGCAGGTGCAATATTTGGCGCAACAGGCGGAGTTATGGAAGCGGCACTTCGTACCGTGGCTGACATATTGACGGGCGAGGATTTGGATGATATCGAGTATCAAGGGGTAAGAGGCCTTGATGGTGTTAAGGAAGCATCGGTAGTGCTTCCGATTGAAGGTAAAGATACTGAAGTGAAAATAGCAGTTGCACATGGAACAGCTAATGCAGCAAAAGTTTTAGAGGCAGTAAAAAAAGGAGAGAAGGAGTATCATTTCATAGAAGTAATGGCATGTCCGGGAGGCTGCGTGCATGGAGGAGGACAATCTCATGTATCTGCAAAGAAGAGGCTTGAAGTAAATCCAAAGGCTAAACGTGCTGATGCTTTATATGAACTTGATAAATCACTGCCACTTAGAAAATCACACAAGAATCCTGAAGTCATCAAGCTGTATGAAGATTATTTAAAAGAACCCAACAGCCATATTTCTCATAAGCTTCTTCACACTCATTACTATAAGCGTAATGCCTATGAAGTGGGACAGCAGGAAGAATATGATAAGATAATGGAAAAAATAAAATAAAATACTCTAAATAAAATTTTGACCCACCGGGAAACATTAATTGAATTTCGGTGGGTTATTATTGTGCAGTCGTATACATTGGGAAGCGCAGTTTCGTTAACAGACTTGTTAATTCGTTTTTACTCGTGCAAATCTGGAATTCATCGCGTTTGACTTACCTGCAATTTCATTATTTTCAATAATTCTTTATTATGGTATAATAAAAACAGTTTAGCGCTAAATATATTATTGCTGAATTGAGAAAAAAATAAAAGGTGATTGTATGCTTATAAAAAACGGAAGAATAATAGATCCTGAATCAAATAGAGATGAAGTTGCCGATATATATATTGTAGGAGATATTATCGGCAAAATAGATAAGAATATCAATATAGAAGATGAAGTTATAGATGCGGAAGGCAAAATTGTTGCACCCGGTTTAATAGATATTCATGTGCATTTCAGGGAACCCGGCTTTACATATAAGGAAGATATAATATCAGGCTCAAAAGCAGCTTCAAGAGGCGGATTTACTACAGTAGTATGCATGGCTAATACTAACCCCGCAGTAGACAATATTGAAACCCTAAATTATATAAATGAATTAAAAAAGCATTCACTGATTAATATTCTTCAAACTGCATCTGTGACAAAAGGTTTAAAAGGTACTGAAATTGTAAATATGGAAGAATTGAGAAAAAATGGCGCAGCAGGATTTACGGATGACGGATTTCCCATTATGGATACAAGTATAGTATTAAATGCCATGCTAAAAGCAAAAAAACTGAATGTACCCATTAGCTTTCATGAAGAAGACCCCCGTCTAATAAACAATCCCGGAATAAATGAGGGCAGAATATCAGAAAAACTTTGTATTGAAGGAGCTCCTCATATTGCGGAAGATGTGATGGTTGCAAGAGATTGTTTAATTGCATTAAATACGGGTGCAAAAGTAAACTTTCAGCATATAAGTTCAGGTGTATCAGTTGATATAATCAGATGGGCTAAAGCAATGGGTGCAAATATCACTGCTGAAGCTTCGCCTCATCATTTTTCAATGACGGAAGAGGATGTACTTATTTATAATACAAATGCAAAGATGAATCCTCCTTTAAGAACAGAAAAAGATAGGATGAAAATAATCGAAGGTTTGAAAGATGGTACTATTGATATAATTGCTACCGACCATGCTCCTCACAGCAGGGAAGAAAAGGACAGGGAATTTACTAAAGCGCTCAGTGGAATTATAGGTTTGGAAACCGCTTTATCTGTCGGTATAACATATTTAGTAAAAAATCAACATCTTACAATAATGCAGCTGTTGGAAAAAATGACCGTAAATCCTGCAAAACTTTACAATTTAAGGTCAGGGGTTACAGAAGGATACAAAGCTGATTTGTTAATATTTGATGCTTACGAAAAATGGACGGTTGATAAATTTTATTCTAAATCAAGCAATTCACCCTTATTCGGAAAAGAACTGTACGGGAAGGTCAAATATACTATTTGTAATGGAAAGGTTGTATATAGAGATTAATAATATCATAGCGCAGCCATTAACATATAATGTTAATGATAATAAAGAATAGCAGGTGATATTATGATATATTTAGATAATGCAGCTACAACATATCCAAAACCTTCATCAGTATATAAAAGTGTAATGAAAGCGATGAAAGAATACGGTGCAAATCCCGGCAGGGGAAGTCATGCCATGGCTATTGAAGGTGCCAGAGTAATATATGAAACGAGGGAATTGTTAGCGGAACTTTTCAATTTAGATGATCCAATGAAAGCAGTTTTTACATTTAATGCAACAGACAGCTTAAACATTGCAATAAAAGGTATTTTAAGTACCGGAGATCATGTGGTTACCACGGAAATGGAGCATAACTCTGTTCTAAGACCAATAAAAGAATTAGAAAAAATCGGGATTGAAAATACAATTGTAAAATGTGCTCCGGACGGAACAATAAGTTTAAGTGATCTGGAAAATGCAATAAAGGATAATACCAAATTAATTGTAACAACTCATGTCTCAAATTTAACAGGCACCATATTTCCGATAGAAGAAATTGGCAAAATATGTAAGAAACATGATGTGTTATATTTGCTGGATGCTTCACAAGGAGCCGGAGTTTTAAATATTGATTTAAAAAAGCATAATATTGATTTTTTAGCAGCGCCCGGTCACAAGGGTTTGTTAGGTCCCCAGGGAACAGGAATTCTTCTTATTAATAATGATATAGAGTTGAGACAATTAAAAGAGGGAGGTACCGGCAGTCAGTCCAGCAGCTTAGAACATCCGAATTTTTATCCGGACAAATTGGAAGCGGGTACGCATAACCTACCCGGCATTGCAGGACTGAATGCGGGACTTAAGTATATTTTGAACAAGGGCACAGAATCGATTTACAGCCACGAAAAAAATCTTTTAGATATATTCATCAAGGAACTAGGGAAAAACCCTAAAATCAAAATTTACGGTCCTGAATCCATTGAACATAGAAGCGGTGTCATTCCTGTTAACATTGAAGGTATAGATTCTTCCGAGGCTGCAAATATTTTAGACAGCTCGTATAATATTGCTGTCAGACCGGGACTTCACTGTGCTCCCTTGGCGCATAAAGCTATTGGAACCGAAAAAATAGGTGCTGTCAGATTTGGAGTAGGACCGTTTAATAAAAAAGCTGATATTATGGCAGCGGTAAAAGCACTTAATGAAATAGCGGAGGAAGGGCGATACACTTATTTATTAAAATAAAAAGATGCACAGATATAGAAAGGGACACACTTAAAAGGAAAGCTACTCTCTGCGGGTGGAAACTTTTAGGGATGTCCCCAATTTTTAATAATTTATTAATGCAATGTTATATAAAATTTGGTATAATTGATTAATAAAATTTACAAGGTGATATATGAAAAAAATAATATTATTTATTGTAATAATTTTAGTTTTTATAATTGCCATTCTATATTCTACATACGGAAAAGAATTTTTATCAATTTTAGACGAAAAAAAGATCTATAAAGTTGAAAATATTAAAACGACAAATATTAATACACTAAACGAGTTTAAGTTTTTTGACAGAGGAATAATATCATATAACAATCAAAAAATAGTTTATATGGATTTTGACAATAAAATTTTATGGGAAAATGAAACCAACGAGTTTTCTAACAAAATATTTGTTGCGGAAAATTATATTTTTAGACAGGCAGACCATAGTATAACAGTGCTTGATAAGAATAATCAACAGTTTGTAATAGCTGAAATTGATGGGAATATTATAAATGTTTCACGTGAAAACGGCAAGACCGGCATAGTAGTTAAAGACAATGGACAAACTCTTTTTATATTGAATGGAAATAATGAAGTTGTTGTGGATAACAAGGAATTCAAGGATATAATAACGGGATTATCTATAAGCGATAAATCTGAAGCTTATTCACTTATAACTTTAACTTTTGAAAATGGAAATCCAATTAATACTTTGTATTTTAACCTTATAGAAGATGTAGAATTGTGGAGTGCATTAATAGAAAATGAAATTTTAATTAAGACAAAAGTAATAAATAACAATGTAATAGCAATTGGAACGGGAAATATATATTTTTATAACAACAATGGAAAATTAATGTGGAAGAATAGCATCTATAATAAGATATTAGATTATGAAATATCAGTTGAAAATCAAAGAATAAATTTATTATTTGAAAAGGATAGCTCTGTTGAACTTATATCTTATAATTTTGAAGGAAAGGTTATTGAAATTCAGGAGGTACCTTCAGCAATCACTAAATTGAAAATATTTGACAATAAAATGTTAGTTTACAACAATAATACAATTTATCTTCTGCACAGCAACAAAGCAGATAAAATTTTTGAAGATTCGGAAAATATATATGATATTTCTATGGAAGGGAGTAATATTTATATTTTATTTAAAAATAAGATTATCAAAGGTCAAATAAAATAAACCAATATAAGGGGGAGAAGATATGACAATTGACATTATTATCGTTTTATTTATCGGATACTTGTGTTTTCAAGGATACAGAAAGGGATTTATTAAAACAGTCTTTGATACATTAGGCATTGTAATTTCATTTTTTTTAAGTAAAGAACTTTATCATTTTGCAGAAAACTTTCTTCTAAAAAATACAAAACTATTTGTAAAGCTGCATGATTTTTTCGAATCAAAGCTTTCGGAAAATGTGGTTAAGAGTATTAATAGTAACATTCCTGTTGAATTGCAAAAGTTTGTAAATAATGTACTGACAAATGAAGCCTCGGATGCTTTTACTGTATTTGTAGATAATTTAAGCCTCTTAATAATAAGATCAATTAGCTTTGTTGTAACATTCCTTACAATATATGCAGCTTTGCTTCTTATATCAACACTGATAAACACTATAATGAAACTGCCTTTATTAAATCTTACAAACAGATTATTTGGAGCTTTTATGGGAATATTAAAAGGTGTTATACTGTTGTACTTGTTTTTCGCATTATCCGCTCCGTTATTAAGCTTTATGCAGGATAAACCTCTTGCAAAATCAGTGTTGAATTCAGAATCAAGCAAGATATTTTATGATAACAATATAATATTGAATTATTTGTCTTATAAAGGCTTTTATGATAACTAAAATTTATATCAACAATATATTAAACTATTGTTAATGAGTCAATAAAAACTAAACATTTAAAATTGTTTCATGTGAAACATGTCGGATTTTCCTTGAAATTATCAGCATATAAAGCGTTATGAATATTTTCGATGCTGTGTTATAACAAATCAATAAAGTAAAAAAGGAGAATAATTATGCCTATGAAGTTAAATGTAGGAGATGTTGTAAAGTTAAAGAAAAAGCATCCCTGCGGCGGATATGACTGGGAAATACTAAGAGTAGGTGCAGACTTCAGAATAAAATGCACCACTTGTGAAAGGCAGATATGGCTTCCACGAAGTGAAGTAGAAAGAAGAATTACAAAGATTGTATATCAAGCTGAAAACAATGAAACTTCTGATGAAAAATAAAAAGTTATTGACATACACTCAAAAATATAATAATATTAGTTGAAGTTAATAACCTTTAATCTGGCACAGAGAGGCTGGGAAGGAAATATAAATACTTATGGAATAAGTCTTCCTTTGCTGTGCAAGGAAGATTTTTTGTATGCCATATCAGTGAATTCCACTGCGTATGCCCAATCCCATAGTGTTTTCAGATTAAAATACTTTAAAATAGTCCTGAGAGGCTAAAAAGGAGGAAGAATGTTAAAAGGAAGAAGTTTAATTGAACCAATGGATCTATCACTGCAGGATTTGGATGAAATATTATGTCTAGCGGATGAAATAATTGAAGATCCGATTGCATATGCTGATGTATGCAAAGGAAAGGTACTGGCAACATTGTTTTATGAGCCAAGTACAAGAACAAGGCTAAGTTTTGAAGCGGCAATGCTGAGGCTGGGGGGAAGTATTATGGGTTTTTCATCAGCTGAATCAAGTTCGGCAGCAAAGGGTGAAAGTGTTGCTGATACAATAAGAACAATTGCCTGTTATGCGAATATAGCAGCTATGCGGCATCCAAAGGAAGGTGCTCCGATGGTTGCTGCAATGAAGGCATCTATACCTGTAATAAATGCAGGAGACGGAGGTCACCAGCATCCGACGCAAACATTGACAGATTTACTGACTATCAAAAAATTAAAGGGTAAATTAAATAATTTTACCATAGGAATTTGCGGTGATTTAAAATTCGGAAGGACAGTTCATTCATTAATAAAGGCTTTATCAAGATATGAAAATATAAAATTTGTGCTTATATCACCTGAAGAGCTGAGAATACCGGATTATATAAGAGAAGAAATCTTGGTTAAAAACGGCTTAGAATTTAAAGAAGAAGAAAGACTTGAAAATATAATAGGAGAGCTTGATGTTCTCTATATGACAAGAGTTCAAAAAGAAAGATTTTTCAATGAAGCTGATTATATTAGATTAAAAGACAGCTATATTTTGAACAATAATAAAATGGAAAAAGCAAAAAAGGATATGATCGTAATGCATCCGCTTCCAAGAGTTAATGAAATATCAGTGGAAGTTGACAATGACCCGAGAGCAGCTTATTTTAAACAAGCTAAATGCGGAATGTATGTAAGAATGGCTTTAATAATGAAATTATTGGGGGTGGAGAAAAATGCTTAATATAGACAGTGTAGAAAAAGGCTTGGTAATTGACCACATTCAGGCAGGAAAGGCAATGGAAATATACCATTATTTAAACCTTGATAAAATGGATTGCAGTGTTGCCATAATAAAAAATGCCAAAAGTAAGAAGTTGGGGAAGAAGGATATAATTAAGGTAGAAAACAATATAAATATGGACCTTAAGGTTCTTGGTTTTATAGACCCTAATATAACGATTAATGTGATAGACAAGTCAGTTATAATTGATAAAATAAATCTCCAATTGCCTCAAGAAATCGAAAATGTTGTAAAATGCAAGAATCCAAGATGCATTACTTCAATTGAGCAGGAAGTAACCCATAAATTCAGATTAACGGATAAAGAGAAAAAAATATACAGATGCGTATATTGTGATACAGCTTATGAACATAATTAATGCTGATAAAATAAACCGGAGAAAGCAATGAAAGTATTAATAACCACAATTACTGAAAATGAACAAATTTTGAATAATATATTCAGACTTTCAGCAGTATTTGAATCTGATATTAAGCCCGGTCAATTCTTTATGCTGAAAACCTTGGATAATTCATTCCTGCTCCCAAGACCTGTAAGTGTAAATGATGTTAATGGAAATATTGTTTCATTCTTATACAGAATAGAAGGAACAGGAACAAAAAAAATAAGCAGTTTGCGTCAAAATGATGAAATCCAGCTGTTTGGTCCCTTGGGAAACGGCTTTGACACAAATAAGATGAAAGGTAAGGTCGCTGTAATAGGAGGAGGAATAGGAGCAGCTCCCCTATTATACCTTACTAAAAAGCTAGGTGAAAATGCAGATGTATATTTGGGCTACAAAGACTCGGCAAATATGTATATAAATGATGAATTTAAATCTTTTGCCGATAAGACCGTCATAATTACCGAAGATGGCAGTTATGGAGAAAAAGGTTTTGTAACAGATTATGTGCCCTATGATAAATATGACGCAGTTATAACATGCGGTCCTGAAATAATGATGAATAAAGTAATAAATAACTGCAGAAACTTAAATATTAAATGCTATGTGTCACTTGAAAGGCGGATGGCATGCGGTATGGGAGCATGTTTAGGATGTAGCGTTGAAACAAAGAAAGGTAATAAAAGAGCATGTAAAGACGGTCCCGTATTCGATAGCGAAGAATTAATATAGAGGAGTTTATATGGCAAATTTAGAAACAAATGTAATGAGACTTAAATTTAATAATCCAATATTAGCTGCTTCAGGAACATTTGGTTTCGGAGAAGAATTTTCTCAAATTTACGATTTATCAATTCTTGGAGGAATATGCAGCAAAGGTCTTACCTTGCATCCTAAAAGCGGAAATAAAGGAATTCGGCTTTGGGAAACACCCATGGGTCTTATGAACAGTATCGGTCTTGAAAATCCAGGAATTGATGAATTTATAAAGGCGGAGCTTCCAAGAATGAAGTCGTACGATATTGTTATTTTTGCTAATCTTGGAGGACACTGCGAAGAAGATTATTTTGAAGGGATTTATAAATTAAATGATACGAATGTTGATGCTGTTGAACTTAACATTTCCTGTCCAAATGTTAAAAGCGGCGGCATGGCTTTTGGTATTAAATCTTCAGTAGCTTATGAAATAGTTTCAAAAGTACGTAGAATATGCAAAAAACCTCTCATGGTCAAATTATCACCGAATGCCGAAAATATACCTGATATGGCTGTTGCCTGTGAAGCGGCAGGTGCAGATGCAATTTCTTTAATTAATACAATACAGGCAATGGCAATAGATATAAAAAACAAAAAAGCTGTATTTGACAATATTTATGCCGGACTTTCAGGACCTTGTGTAAAACCTGTTGCTCTTCGAATGGTGCACGAAGCCGCAAAGTCGGTAAAAATACCTGTATGCGGGTTAGGAGGCATAATGAATGCAACTGATGTAATTGAATTTATTATGGCAGGGGCATCATTGGTTCAAATAGGAACAGCAAACTTCATTAAACCCGACATAGCAAAAGATATAATCCATGATTTATCAGATTTCTTAGACAATGAAAATATCAAATCCCTTGATGAAATAAGGGGAATAATCTAAAAAGAGCATAGGAGGCTATTAGCCGTCAACTTATATAAAATTAATATTAAGACATATAAGATATAAATAAAAATCTGGGAGAAAAATATGATAGATGTAGTTGAAATATTAAAAGAATGTGATGCGTTGCTTGAAGGTCACTTCTTGCTTTCATCAGGAAAACACAGCAACAGGTATTGTCAATGCGCAAAGCTTCTTCAATATCCTGACAAGGCGGAAAAAGTTATATCTATTGTAAAAGACAAGGTGAAATCACTTAATTTAGATATTATCGTAGGACCCGCAATGGGGGGTATTACGGCAGCATATGAGCTCGGAAGACAGTTAGGTATAAAGGCAATATTTACCGAAAGAGAAAATAATGAGATGACATTGAGAAGGGGCTTTGAAATAAAGCCGGGGGACAGAATATTAATAATGGAGGATGTAGTAACTACCGGAAAATCATCTATGGAAACAGCAAGGGTTCTTGAAAATGCAGGCGGTATTGTAGTAGGAATCGGATGCATCGTAGATAGAAAGGTAAGTGAAATACAATTGCCTCTTTACAGCTCGGTAGAATTATTCTTTGAAACATATGATGAAGACAATTGCCCCATGTGCAAAGATGGCTCAAAGCCTGTAAAACCGGGAAGCAGAAAATTTTAATATCACAAATTAAAATGGGACGCATAACGTCCCGTTTTTAATAAGCTTACAAATATTATCGGAAAAATAAGGGCCAGAACATCCACCATATAGGGTTTTCACATCTTCCGTATCTGTCACAATATGGGTATTGATAATATCTCCAAGGGTCGTCATAAAAATCTCTGTCAAACCTCATATCAAATCTTCTGTCAAATCTCCTGTCGAACCTCCTGTTATAATCATCGTCATATCTGCTGCTGAAAACATCATTATCATCATAATACATGCCGCGGTAATTCGTATTATAATAATTCTGAGGAATATTATTGTTTTCCATATATAATCTCCTTATACTAAATTTAATATTTGGGAACATTCCACTTATTTTCAGGGCTGTGTCTCCCTACTTATATCAAAAATGGGTGTCCTCATTTCTATTATAATATATGTTGGAAACAGTTCAATGTTACGCATGTATATCCCGGGAAATTAATTTGTATGAAATTTATGTTTACAAATCATCAAAAATGTATTAAATTATATATGTTGCTATAATAAACTAAACATACATCAAACTAGGGGGTATAGCTCAGTTGGGAGAGCGCTTGAATGGCATTCAAGAGGTCAGGAGTTCGAGCCTCCTTATCTCCACTGAAAAATCAAGGAAAATTAACGGGTGTAGCGATTGTGAAAAATATAAGTCAAGGTTAATATACGATAAAAGTATACATCATTACTAACAAGCAACTAATAAAAAAGGTAAAATAAAAGCATGATTATTTTACCTTTTTCATTTGTGAATGCAGATATTTAATAGTATTCATCAGGATTGAGGGAAATTAATTGACCTTGAACATAAAAAATGCGGATTAACTATCCGCATTTTTACCGCATAACTGATTCTGAGCTGCAATTGTTGCAAGGGTATCTCCCAACTGGGTAAAAGCTGTAGCCAATACCGAGAGTTCATCATTTGAGCAGCACTTCGAAATAGCACAAGCAAGGGCAGTTATGTAAGAAACAAGTTCACAAGATTGCATATTTTTCACCTCTGGTAAGTGTATGCCGCAGGAATGTAAATGTTATTAGTTGATTGTAATTGAGTATTAAAATTTGTTAAGATATAAGAACTTTTAACCGGGTTCTTTTTTAATTCAACAATATAAAATAAAAAAGTATTGTATTGTGAATAACCTTTTTAATATTATTGTAATATATTGGGCATACTTTCAAATAAATTGTTTGTCTAAAGGAGGCGAAATAATGGGATATATTGCATGGTTGGTTTTAGGAGCACTTGCAGGATGGATAGCAAGTATGCTTATGGGCAAGGACTCAAAAATGGGTGCTTTTGCAAACATTACAGTTGGCATTATAGGAGCTTTTATTGGAGGATTTATATTTAATTTAATAGGAGCATCCGGAGTTACCGGTTTTAATATATGGAGCGTAATAGTTGCTATAATCGGGTCTTGTATATTATTGTATATAGCTAACAAATTAAAGGGTAATGTATCTACAAAAGAATAGGAGTAATTTTTAGTAAAAGCAGCAGAAACTAATCTGTTGCTTTTTTTTAAAACACTGTCTAATAGAATACAACCGGTGACGTATGCAGAGAATTTACTATTGAAGAAATAACCGGATTGGTAATTGCAATTACTGATTACGTTCAGTTCCGGGCAAAAAAGCAACAAGTTTTAAAAATACAGATTAGAAATTGTATTACACTAAAAGATTTGGAAAGTATAATAATTGACTACAATGAAGTTTGAGGTATGTATAATGAAAAAAATATTTGAATATATGACTTTGCTTATATATGGCGGGGTAATATATTATTTTATTGAATTAGCATACAGAGGATACAGTCATTACACTATGATTTTAGTAGGAGGGCTGTGTTTTGTATGTATAGGCTTGCTGAATGAACTTTACACCTATAAAATGTCTCTTATAAAGCAGATGATAATATCTTGTGTTATTGTTACGGTAATAGAACTTATTGCAGGAGCAATATTAAATATCTTGCTAAAACTGAAGATTTGGGACTACAGCAATTTAAAATTTAATTTGTTTGGGCAAATAAGTTTAAGAACAAGTATCATATGGTTTTTTCTTGCTTTACCGGCGATATATTTAGACGATTATTTAAGATATTGGATGTTCAAAGAAGAAAAGCCACAGTATAAATTCATGTGAAGAGTCTCTTTGAGAGGTAAGGAGTTCTATCCTCCTATCTCTGCCAAAAACAACAGCCATAAGGTCAAAACCTTATGGCATTATTTTTTACCCCTTACCTGATTAATCATTTTGAAATATAGAATAATGGCAATAGCTTCGACAACACAAGTGAAAGTCATAATCATCTCTGTCTGATTCAAGTCATACAGCCGACCCATAAGTGCCGAACCGACTAAGAGCGCTAAACCGTATCCGGTGTTGAAAATGCCGTAACTGGTGCCGCGCTTGTTAAATGGTGTAATATCAGCTATAGCTGACCGCATAATTGCTTCATGAGTTCCCATGACGATACCGAAGAATATCATACCAATTATAATTTGAGTAACCGATTTGCTGATGGTCATGAACGGCAGCAGCAGAGTAAGAAATGGAATTACTGCCAAAACTGCGAGTCCTCCCGTCGTCTGCAAATTGGGTAATGACGGGATGGCGGGTATCTATAAAAAATGCACGGCTTTATTCATTTCCATGCAACAGATTACGGATATTTCCCCGTTGATATCTTTACCATGTCTTGAAGTTGTGGATATCAAAAATAATCCCGTTAAGGATATTTCTTCCCTGCGTGAATTGAAATTTCTAAAGCGGGAATATATCAAATGTGGGCTGGCAGCTCACCTTTTTTCTTTTTTTATTTTGTAGAATTAGTTGTTCAAGACGGTTTTTGCCGTATGCCGGGGCAGTATTAAATCAATTTAAGGAGGAAAGTATATTATGTTAAAAAATGCACACCGAATTTTTACTTTTATCATTGTGGCGGCAATACTGTGCACATTGTTGCCCACAGCAGTTTTGGCCACCGAATCATTGGATTTTTCCGACATTCCGGATGATGCGTGGTACGCAGCGGATATGGCAAAGGCTGTGGGTATGAAAACCTTCCGGGGTGACGGTACGGACCGCCTTCGTCCCGAGGATACCATCACCCGTCAGGAGGCTTTTGCCGTTCTGACCAGAGCGTTTAAGCTTCCGGAGGGTGATCCGGCGGCGGTGATAAGCTGTATCTACCGACTCCATCAGCCGCGAGGAATTCGCCCAGATCATGTATAACATTGTGGGCGGTTACATCTCCGCTCCCGGTACTTATTCCGAAACCGCATCCGGCAATGTTATTATCAATGTTCCCGGCGTAACGCTTAAAGGGCTGACCGTCAGCGGAGACCTCATCATCAGCGATGGCGTGGCTGATGGTGATGTGATTCTCGACAATGTTACCGTTGCAGGTCGTTTGGTTGTGCGCGGAGGTGGAGAAAACTCCATCCGTCTTATCAACAAAACCAATGTGGGCAGCATCTCTATCGGCAAGACCGGCAGCGGGGGCATCCGGGTCATGGCTGAGGAAGGCGGGCTGTTTCTCTTTAATAACAAGGAATTTGAACCCTTTAGTCACCATTAAAATGAGACTCAGCTGTAGGATACGGCAGAGTGCGGTTGGCTGAAACTTGATTTCTTTTAAAGTTTTTGTTTACAAATAGCCAAAAAAGTATTAAATTATATATATGCTACTGTGGCGCAGCCGGCAGCGCAACTGATTCGTAATCAGTAGGTCAGCGGTTCGAATCCGCTCAGTAGCTCTTATTTAACAAGTTGAAAATACTGGGTTTGCATTAAATGTACATGTAATGTTTGTACAAAGATATGCTTACACAGTTTTTTTATATAAGAAACTTGTATGATATATCTTTTATGATTCTGATAAAACTTCCATTTTTCATAGAGGATATCTAATTAAGGTCTAATTAATTTTTGCCCTTTATAATTAAATCTTGATTTTTTCACTGCTCTGCCATATAATTATAATGTAGCAATATTGCGGGTGTAGCTTAGTGGCAGAGTTCCGGCTTCCCAAGCCGGCTGTGTGGGTTCGATTCCCATCACCCGCTCCAAGCTTTAAGGCTGAAAAAGATGCAATAATGCAGTTTTTTCAGCTTATTTTTATGTTATGCTAAAATAAAGAATATTAAGTGTAAGCACATTAAGTATAAATTTATGATACAGTTCGAACGATGAGCTGTCTATGCAGGAAGTATAAAGTTTGCCATATTAGAACTGCAATTTTTCTTATCAATAAGAGGGTGAAAAAAGATAGATAAAGAAAACTTAAATGATATATATATCCATACAATACAGAACGAATATATGAAAATTGATGGAAAGTGGCTTCAACTCCATTACAAGACATCAATTATTTTAGTTATCTTTTCTTTCTTAGTCGAGCTTGCGATGGAAATATTTTTGATAAATTCAGATATGCTTACAACAACAATCTGCAGATTTTTTCTGAAATTTTTGATTATTCCAAGTGGAATTAACTTTATTTTTGTTGTTTTAGAAATGTTGATAATCAATTCAAAGTATTTTTCACAAACTTGTAAGATTTATTCCGTTTCGCTTATTTTTGTGTTCATAAACTTCGTTCTTTTTACTGTACACGGCGCATTCGTAGCAACTTATTATATTACTGCAATAGCGATTATGCTGACTATAATCTATGCCAACTATTATGTAACGGGTATTACAGCTTTAACAAGTATTATTTCCATGGTAATTTCCGAGTTGTTTATAAAATGGGATATAGATAAAGTCAGTATTTTTCAAAGCACGCACCGATTAAGTGAATTTATGATTTGTTATATCATCCTTATCACCTTTTCGATTGCCTGTATGGTAGTAATCCAATTTGAGCGTAAAAAAAACAGTGCAAACATACATAAGGAAATTGAGCGGCAGAAGTTGAAGCAAAGCGTTTATATGGATGAAATGACCGGAATATATAACCGAAAAGCATTCCATAACGAGCTGAAGCATGTAGAAGACACTGCATCAGATGTGCAGCATATTCTTGCAATAGTAAATATTGATAAATTTAAAGATATCAATGACACATGGGGGCATCATATTGGAGATCGCTGTTTAATTGAATTTGCGAAAATTCTGAAAAAGTACGATACGAATATCACTCCTTTTCGTTACGGTGGCGATGAATTTTGCCTGTTGTTCCGAGATATAAATATGGCAGATGCCGAAACAATCTGTGGGGAAATTCAATCTAAAGTTGATACGGTGAGGCTTTTTATTCATGCTGACCATGCTTTATATCAAGCGAAAAAATCCCGTAATTCAATATGTGTTTTCAGATGAAATAAAACATCCTTCTCCACATCATTTCATCATGTTTAACTTAGCGATACAATGTTCAAAAATCCACTTACTTTAGTTGAAAGTGGATTTTATACATTTTGGATGAGCGAAAAATTTTTATTTTAAGAATCTGCTGATTTTTCCTGTATAAAACAGGGACAGTCTGTGCAATGCTCTGGTACATGCTATATATAACAGTTTTTTATCATATTCTGTATTATATTTTTTATCATTTGCTTCATAAACTATAACAGCATCAAATTCAAGCCCTTTAGCTAAGTAAACAGGCAGAATTAAGGTTCCCTCCAAAACACTGTCATAATCTAAATAGTCTATTAATTTTATTTTAATACTGCTGCTTAATTTAAAATAGAGTTCAGATGCTTCTTTTCTATTTTTACATATCACAGCAATTGAGCTGAAACCTTGTGATTTATATTTTTCTATGGTTTTCACAATTTCATCCTGTAAGTTAGAACTGCTGCTTGCTTTATTAATAATCGGTTCTTCTTCATTTCTTTTGAAAAATTCTGTTTCGTTTTCAGAATCCAGCAATTTTGTACTGAATATATTTATTTCATAAGAACTTCTGTAGCTTTTATTCAGAAATATCTTATTGCTTTTTTCAAAGTTAAATATTGATATAATTTCATCATATAATGATATATCACTGCTCTTTTCGATTGATTGATTTATATCTCCTACGATTGTAAATCTTGCATACGGGTATAGAATTTTCAAAATATGATAATGCATAGGGTAATAATCCTGAACTTCATCAACAACAACCTGTTTTATACCGCTGAAAAGATCACAGCCCTCTGCTTTTAATTTCATATACATCAGTGCTATTCCATCAGAGTAAGGAATATTAAATGGATCATTTAAAGCAGAATTCGTGTAGCTTATTATATCATCTATATTTTCCGGAAGATTAAGACCATTTGATATTTTTTTAAAAATATTTATATCAGAGAATAATTTTTTATAAATTTCAAAGGTTTCAAACTCCGTAAATTTTCGTAACTTATTTATTAATGACTGGGTTTCCTTAGCTGCAAGCACTCTTGTGAAAGACTTAATTTCAAATTCATGGTTATTTAATTTATTTACAGCATTTTCAATTTTGCTGCGCCTGATATTTCTCATGTCACGAACTTTTTCCATTATTCTGCCTTCAATAATTTTCAATTTTTTGGCAGCAGGCATATTAAGCTTGCCGCTTAAAAGAAAGGCTTTTAAAAGCTCACGTTTTTCAATTATTTGTCCGTTGTAATAAACATCTTCAAAAGGTATCAGCTTATGTTCATAATAATCAATGAATCTATCAATTATTTTTATAAAAATAATTGACCCTTTAAACTCATCATATGCTCTTAAAAAATTTCTTTTTTCTTCAGTTTCTGCAATGATGATATTTTCATAGTTTTCACTTTTTGTTTTCATGGATAGCTTATTTTCAAATAATTTCAGAAAAATATTCTCAAAGGTATATTCATTAATGTTCTCCTCTCCCAGATCCGGCAGAACATTGGATATATATTTTGAAAATAAGGAATTAGGCGAAATAACTATAATATTGTTGGCACTTAACTTTAAATTTAAACCCTGATACATTAAAAATGCAATTCTGTGCAATGCTACTGATGTTTTGCCGCTGCCGGCAATTCCCTGAACTACTAATAAATCGTTATACAGGTCTCTTATTATTAAGTCCTGTTGCTTTTGTATTGTTTCAACAATAGTTTTCATTTTAGAGGACATGTTTTTCGACAGTGCTACCATAAGCATTTCGTCAAGGATGTTGATGTTGCTGTCAAAAAAGTATTCCATTTTACCCTTTGTAATTTTAATCTGTCTTTTTAGAGATACAAATCCTTTTATTAATCCTGCAGGAGCTTTATACTCTACCGGACCTACTTCGTTTCTGTAGTAAATGCCGGATATCGGAGCACGCCAATCATAGACTTTTATTTCATGGGTTTCATCGTCCATTAAATTAAAAAGCCCTATATAAATTTTTTCAGTATCATCATAGCCTTCTTCAGTAAAATCAATTCGTGCAAAATAAGGACTGTCAAGCATTTTTTCATACTTTGAAATACGTTTTGCAAGCTCGGTGTAGGTAAAGGTTTGAGCTTGAAGAGCACTTAAATATTGATTTAAGTCTGAAAGCTTATCGAAGTCAGCAGATGAATGGGTTGTATTTTCCCACATTTCCCTTCTTGATTCAATCAAATCAGCCTTTTGATCTTTTAGATTGCTTGTTTCATATTCCAATTTATCTTTTAACAAATTTATAATTTCATCGAGATATTTGATTTCCTCTGTATACTTGTCGTTATTATCTAACATTTTATATCCCCTTACGCATAACATTAAATGATAAAAAGTATTAATAGATAATTATATCATACTAAGCAGTATATGAAAAGTAAAAATCAGACTTTACATAATAAAGATTAAATTATTGTAATTTCTTGATGCTCATATAACTATTTTCGTTATAATTTATCTAATTATCCAGTATATATGTTGCAATAACTAAAATTTTGTCAAAAAATTAACCAATTTACTAAATTTATACGTGACAGGACATATATTTAGTGTATAATATTAGTATAAAGTATATGATAAGGGTGTGTAGAATGATAGGGGAAAAGATAAGAAGTATTAGAAAAAACAAGAATTTAACAATTGTCGAATTATCAGAAAAAATTAATGTGACCTCAGGATACATATCACAAATTGAGAGGGATTTAATATCTCCTTCTTTATCAGTTTTAAAAAGATTATCACAAGCATTGGAGGTACCTCTTTCAGTATTGTTTTTGGAAAAGTCCGATACTGATATTGTAACAATACCTCAAAATGAAAGAACAAAAGTTAAATTAAACAACGTAAATGTTGAATTGGAGTATATTACTCCATTATTAAAAAACGGTGATAAAAAAATAGGATGTGAAGCATTTCTTTTTAAGCTGAATCCGAAAACTTGGGCAAGCAACCACAGTATAATGCATGAAACTAAGGAATGTATATATGTTTTACATGGAGAAATAGAGTGTCATGTGGGTGATAATATTTACACCTTATCAAAGGGGGATAGCATAATTGTTCCTGAAAACAACAATCATATGATTTATAACAGGAATGAAGATGTATCTGAAGCTTTATGCATCATATCACCTTCAATACATTAAATTAAGACAATTAAGACAATACATTAAATTAAGCTTGACAAATTTAAAATGTTATTATATTATCCAAATATAACAATGATGGAAAGCAGTAAACAGCAAATTTTTCAAGAGAGCCGTCGGGTGGTGCGAGTCGGTATAATAGTTGTTGAATCCGTTCCGGAGTATCTAAGAGTAGCAACTTAGACGTTGAAGGCGTTAACTTCTCCAAGTGATTAGACATAGTTATTGGTACATACATCTTATTGAGCAGGATAAGCGGAATGTACGTTAAGTATGTATAATAATTAGGGTGGCACCGCGAGTATCTCTCGTCTCTAAATTGAGGCGGGAGTTTTTTATGTCCTAACCCCATTTTTCGAGTCTTTTTTCGGAAAAATGGTTGGTAGGTCAAACGCAGCGAGTTCCCATTTTGCGTGAGCGTAAGCGAGCAAGCAAAATGGGGAACGGAGACTGCGCACCCAAATCTAACCAAAAATCTAAAATATGCAATGTTTAAACAAAACAAATAAACTCAGGAGGTAAAACATGTTAGATATTAAAAGAATAAGAAGCAACCCGAAGGAAATAGAAGCACTGTTAAAAAGAAGAAATTCTGAACTTAGTTTAGATAAGGTTCTTGAATTAGACAAAGTAAGGAGAGAAAAACTTGTTGAAGCAGAGAATATGAAGGCAGAGCAAAACAAAGTATCTAAACAGGTTCCGATTTTTAAAAAAGAAGGAAAAGATGTGGCAGGAATACTTCAGGAAATGAAGGAATTAGCTGATAAGGTAAAGTTACTTGATGGTGAAATAAAAGAAATTGATGACAAAATAGAAGAAGAGCTATTAAATATTCCAAACACTCCAAATCCTGATATTACTATTGGTGTGTCAGACGAAGACAATAAGGAAGTCAGAAGATGGGGAGAACCAAGAAAGTTTGATTTTGAATTAAAGGCACATTGGGATTTAGGTGTAGACTTAGAAATTCTTGATTTTGAAAGGGCAACCAAAATTACCGGAACTCGTTTTTCCATGTTTAAGGGATTAGGAGCAAGATTAGAACGAGCAATTACGGCGTACATGCTGGATAAGCATACTTTAGAACACGGTTTTACGGAAATATCTCCTCCTTTTATGGTAAATAAGGATAGTATGATTGGAACCGGACAGCTTCCGAAATTTGAAGAAGATATGTTTAAGCTTAATCAAAAAGAATATTATTTAATTCCTACAGCCGAAGTGCCTGTTACTAACATTTACCGCAACGAAGTGTTGGATGAAAAGAATCTTCCTATGTACATGACTGCTTATACACCGTGCTTCAGGGCGGAAGCCGGCTCGGCAGGAAGAGATACACGAGGTCTAATAAGAAATCACCAGTTTGATAAGGTGGAAATGGTTATGTATTCGAAACCTGAAGATTCTTATAAACAGCTTGAAATATTGACAAACTTTGCTGAAGAAATACTAAAAGGATTAGGTCTTCCTTATAGGGTTGTAGAGCTTTGTACGGGAGATGTAGGTTTCAGCTCTGCAAAAACATATGACTTAGAGGTATGGATGCCAAGCTACAACAGATATGTTGAAATTTCTTCATGCTCAAACTTCGAAGACTTCCAGGCAAGAAGAGCTAATATTAAATTCAGACCGGAAGAAAAAGGAAGGCTTGAATTTATTCATACTTTAAATGGTTCGGGACTAGCAGTGGGAAGAACATTTGCTGCAATTCTTGAAAATTACCAGAATGAAGATGGCACAATAACTGTTCCGGAAGCTTTAAGACCATATATGAGAGGCTTGGAGAAAATTACAAAATAACATCACATAGAAATATAAATACCGGCATATGCCGGTTTTTTATTGCAATAGTTTTAATAGTATCTTATAATAAATTAATATAAATTCGTAATTGGAGCGTATAATGAAGGATATTGAATTAGCAAGGAACTTAATGGATAAGGAAAACAAAGCAATAGTTATTGTTAAAGGTAAAAGAGTGATTTTTTCAAGTGAAGAAAGAGGAATTAAACCTGTTTATACAGCACTTAATGAACTTAAAGATGAGTTTCGAGGCTCAAGCGCAGCTGACAAGGCTGTCGGAAAGGCAGCGGCAATGATTTATGCATATGCAGGCATTAAAGAAATAAGCACTGTGCTTATTTCTGAAGGGGCAATAAATGTATTAAATAAAACACCTATTACATATGAATATGAAAAATCTGTTCCATATATAAAAAACCGCGACCGGTCAGGAATGTGCCCTGTTGAAACTATATCGCTTAAAACAGATAATATTGATGAATTGCTGGCAGAAATATCAAGCTTTTTAAATAGCATAAATAAGTAGTAAATACTAATAATCTTTTTGTTATACAATGCAGATTAAAATAATATCCTATAATTTAAATGATTATTTTGTTGCAGTAACGATTGAATTAATAAATTTGAGGTATATGTACAATAATAACCGAAAAATACAGATTATAGGTGAGGTAGTTATGGAAAAAACATTGGTTCTTATAAAACCGGATGCAATTGAAAGAAAACTGATGGGTGAAATAATTTCTGTTTATGAAAGAAACAATTTTAATATAACTGATATGAAACTGATTAGACCAACTGTTGAAATTGCGGAAAGACATTATCATGAGCATGTAAATAAACCATTTTTCAATGAACTTATTAACTACATAACGAAGGGTAATGTGTGTGCTTTAGTTATTGAAGGTGATAGTGTAATAGAAAAGGTAAGAAAAATAAATGGAGCAACAGACCCAAGAAATGCTGAACCTGAAACTATCAGGGGAAAATATGCATTATCGAAACAAGAAAATTGCGTTCATGGATCAGATTCCAAGGAAAGTGCGGAAAGAGAAATTATAATTTGGTTTGATAAAATTAAGGAAGGTATAAAATGATTAAAGAATTTGAAGGTAATAAACCAATCATTGATAAAAAAACATATATTGCCGACGGTTCTCATATAATAGGCAAGGTAACGATAAAAGAATATTCAAGTATTTGGTTTAACACTGTTGTAAGGGCAGATGTGAACTCTATAGAAATAGGCAGGTATACAAATATTCAAGATAACAGTGTCGTTCATGTTTCCAATGATTACCCCACAATTATAGGAGATTATGTAACAATCGGTCATAATGCCGTAGTTCATGCCTGTAAAATTGAAGATCATTGCTTAATAGGAATGGGCTCAATCATAATGGATGGTGCCGTAATAGGAAGAGGAAGCATTGTGGCTGCAGGTGCGGTAGTTAAAAAGCACCAAATAATACCTCCCTTTTCTGTTGTTGCGGGAATACCTGCCAAGGTTATAAAAACCATGCCTGAAGATATCGATAAGATACATTCCCAAGCATTAAAATATAAAGATGTTTGGTCGATAAGATACGGTATTATGCCTGACGCCGGCGGAGAGTTCTATGATGGCGGGGATATTGTATAGCTGTTATTATATAGAGTAATAAATACAGAGGTGGGTATATGAGTATTGCGATAATTTATGAATCAGAAGAATGGTCAAACATTTATTTGAGAGATTATTTGATCAAAAAAGGTTTTGAAGTATTGTTTATTAACTTTGAGGAAGCTGTATTTGATGCGGCTTTTTTTAGTTCAGTCGAATTGATTGTCAACAGAATTTTTCCAAGCTCATATTTCAGAGGACACGTAAAAACATATTATAAGGGTATTGACTTCCTGAGGAGTTTAAATGAAAGAAAAATTCCCATGATAAACTCCTATGAGGCCCTAAAGTATGATTTTGATAAGCAGTTAGTGTGTAAAACTTTGCGTGACCATAACATAAATACACCTGAAATTTATTGCAGCAACAGGGATTTTGACATTGATAAGATTAAATTTCCATGCATAGTCAAACCGAACAGAGGCGGCAGATCAACGTATACATGCAAGGTTGACAATAAAGAAGAACTATATGAATTTTCAAAGGCACTGCCGGCAATAGATTTCATTTATCAGGAATACATAGAATCAATAGATAATTATACCCTTAGAATTGAAGTGATTAATGGAGAAGTTTTTTCTGCAGTCAAAAGAAGCATGGATGAAAAAGGAATATCTTCATATCATAGAGGTGCTGCTTATGAGCATATTCATGAATTAGACAAGCAAATAGAAAATTTAGTAATAAATACATTAAGCATATTAAATATAAAAATGGGTGGTATTGATGTAATTGTAAGCAGGAATGGCTCCTGTATTATTGATGTAAACGCAACATCCAATTTCTCCAAGGCATTTGTTGATTTTTTACATAAAAATCCTTTAGATAAGATGGGGGACTTAATAATAGATGAATATTTGAAAATATCGACAAAATTTGACATATTACCAAATTTTCCAACAAGTTTTTAAATTTGGTAATGCAATTACACATAAATTATTATATAATTGAAGCATAATTGATTAGGAGGGGTTTTATGAAGAAAATCCGTAAGATATTATCTCTGTGCTTATTAATCATTATGCTTACAAATACTGTTGTATTTGCAGAAATAAATATAAATGACAACATTAAGGGCGCCTTGCTCGGAGATTTGGAAACAGGCGAAATACTTTATGAATATAATATAAATCAACAATTGGCAATTGCCAGCATTTCAAAGCTCATGACTTATACCCTGATGATGGACAAGGTTGCTTCAGGTGAAATATCACTTGATGATGATGTTGTAATAAGCGGACATGCTGCGGCTACAGAAGGCAGCAATTTTGGTATTATATCAGGTGAATCGGTTAAGCTTAGAACCTTGGTAAACGGAATGCTCATAGTGTCGGGAAATGACTGCGCAACTGCAATAGCCGAATATGTTGGAAAAACTGAGGATAATTTTGTCAGTATGATGAATGCAAAAGCATCAGAGCTTGGTCTTTTGTCCGCAAGCTTTGTTAATCCTCACGGATTGCCTATAAATGATGAGGATACCGGTCAAAATCATATGTCTGTTTCAGATTTATATAAATTAACAAGACATGTGTTAAGCACATATCCTGAAATTTTGGAAGTAACAAAACAACCTGAGCTTATTGTTACCGAAAGGAATTACAGAAAAACAGCAACAAATCCAATATTGGGAATAATTGATGGGGCTGATGGCTTAAAAACCGGATATACCGACAAGGCGGGGATTTGCCTTGTGTCAACCATGCCCGTTATAGGAAAGGGACAGGATTTTAGACTTATAGGAATTATATTAGGTGCCCAGACCCATGAGGATAGATTAAGTAAAACAACGCAAATTTTGGAGTATGGGAAAAATAACTTCATAAAGTTGAATTTAACCGATACTTCCGAAACAATTGATAAGGTTTATATTTCAAATTCAAAATCAGGGAAAGTTGATATTTTTCCTTCAACGGATTATTATAAGGTAATAAAAAACCAAGATGTGGTTACAACCAAAATAACATACAATGAATCGGTTAAAGCTCCATTTTCTAAAGGCGAAAAAATAGGCACAATAAGCATTCTTGTTAACGGAGAAGAAATTGGACACGTTGATGCCACGGTAAAAGAAGATGTAGAAAAAGCCAATATTTTAGTGATAATATCCAGGTTTTTCCGAAATCTGTTTTAGGTTTAATAAAAATAAGTTTATTATTATAATTAATAGTAAAACTTATTTTTCTATGTAGAAAAATGTAGAATTTTTTAACATTTTGAATTTATTTCATTAATTTAAAAAATAATAGTGCATAAATATGATAAAACCTTCAAATTTTACAAATTATTACACATGCTTTAAATGCTGATATCTAAACAAGATATTAAGTTATTGATTAAAACATAAATGAATACAGTAAATACAAATAGAATAATTATAAGTATTTGTCAATTTTACAGGGGAACAATCATATTGACAAAACAAGAAAAATAGTGTAAGATTTTTAAAAAGTTATATGTGCATCTGTAGCTCAGTAGGATAGAGCAGTGCCCTCCTAAGGCATGTGCCGGGGGTTCGATTCCTCTCAGGTGCACCATTTTTATATAATCAAGCAAACGAATTCTTAATATAAGCAAACGAATTCAGATAGTTTTATTAGTATTAACTAATTTAATTATAAAATTATTAGGAGGATAAAATGAAAAAATTATTATCTCTATTATTAGTATTGGTGATGATATTAACTGCATGCTCGGATGGAGAAACACAAGCACCGCAAACACCTGAGACACCTGAAACACCAGGGTCTGCTGAGGAACAGCCTGAGGGAACAGATGGCGGAAAGTATGCTGAGGAGCAAGTGTACAAATATACTTATGCCGAAGAAATAACAACACTTAACTATTTAATTAATACAACTTGGGTTGATATGAGTGTTGCGGCAAATCTTATAGATGCTCTTGCTCAATATGATAAGTATGGAATACTTCAGCCTGCTTTAGCTGAATCATGGAAAGTGTCGGAAGACGGTCTTGAATGGACTTTCAACTTGAGAAAGGGAGTTATGTGGGTTGATTATGAAGGAAATGAAATAGCAGAAACTACTGCGCATGATTTTGTTTCATCTGCAAAGTATATATTGACAAAAGCAAATGAATCTGAATCTGCTAATTTAGTTTATTCAGTTATAAAAAATGCCGAAGAATATTTCAATGAAGAAATAACTGATTTCAGCCAAGTCGGAGTTAGAGCTGAAGATGATTATACATTAGTATATACACTTAAAAAACCGGTTCCTTATTTTGAATCAATGCTCACATATGTAAGCTTTTTCCCTGTTTACGGACCATTTTTGGAAGAAATGGGAGACCAATTCGGAACAGCTAATTCAACCTTATTGTACAATGGAGCATATCTGCTGACAGAATTTGAACCTCAAATGCAGAGGTTACTTACAAAAAATGAGGCATATTGGGATAAGGATAATATATTTGTAAAAGAGCTTAACTACAAGTACAATAAAGAAGCCAGCGCTTTAGGAGGAGAGCTGTTTAAAAGAGGAGAGGTTTCTCATGCTATTATTCCTCCTGCAAATTTAGATGAATGGATGACTAATCCGGAACTCAAGGATAAAGTATCTCCTGACAGATTAGGGACTTACACATTTTTCTATGCATTTAATTTTAAACCTAATTTTGATGCTGAATACGAGCCCGACAATTGGAAAATTGCAGTAAATAATTCTAATTTCCGTAAGTCTATTATGTCTTCGTTCAACAGGGTTGCTTCCATGGCTACGGAAGATCCTTATAATCCTGAATTTAGAATAATTAACACTATTACACCTCCAAATTTTGCATCTCAGGATGGATTGGACTTTACAGATACGGGAAATTTAGCTAAATTAAACGATGTAAATTTCTTTAATGAAGATGAAGCTAAAGCTTATAAAGAAAAAGCAGTTGAAGAGTTAACTGCAGCAGGGGCTACATTCCCTGTAAAGATTCTAATGCCTTATAATACAAATAGTTCTTATTGGGCAAATGAAGCACAGGTAGTTAAACAGCAATTAGAAACATTGCTGGGTACTGATTATATTCAGATAACACTGCTTCCGCATGCTCCCACAGGATTCCTTGACGGAACAAGAAGAGCCGGAAATTATTCACTTATGAAGGTTAACTGGGGTCCTGACTATGCGGATCCACAGACATATACTGACCCATTCGAGCGAGATGGTAATTACAATTTCCCCGAATATACAACAGATGTAAATGCAGATGGAAAAAATTTGTATGATGTATACGAAGCAATGATTAATGAAGCAAAAGCGGAAGTTATAGATTTATCCAAAAGATATCAACTTTTTGCTGATGCAGAGGCAATGTTAATTGACAATGCTTTTGTAGTCCCATACAATGTCAGCGGCGGAGATGGATATGTAGCATCTATGGTACTTCCCTTTGAAAGACCTTATGCACCATTTGGAATAGCAACAATGACATGGAAGGGAGCTAAAATTCTTGCTGATCCAATTAGTATGGAAGAATTTGAAGCAGCTCAGGAAGAATGGCAAGCAGAGCGTAATGAAGCTTTAAAGGAAGCATCTAATTAGTTCTTATTTAAGGGCTCTTGCAGCCCTTATTTGTTTTAACGGGAAATACAACCTGAATCAAAAAAGAAAGTGAGACATTATTATGAAGTATTACGCAATAAGGCTTCTGAGATCATTCTTAACTCTTATTATTGTTGTGACAATAGTATTTTTATTAATGCGTTTGATGCCTATTGAGGGATATTTTACAAACTATGATAAGCTGGATGAAGTTCAGATAGAAGCCAAGTTGGAAAATTTAGGACTTTTAAATCCGTGGTATATACAATTAAAAGACTTTTATGGGAGTTTGATGAAGAGGGACCTTGGACAATCAATTACTTATAGACCTAAGGTTGATATAACAAAAATCTTAGGAGATAAGTTAATAACATCATTGCGCTTTGGGTTGGTATCTTTAACAATATCATTGGTAATGGGGCTTAGCCTCGGAATTTTAATGGCTAGATATAAAGGCAAGTTTTGGGATAAGTTTGGAACATGTTATATTGTCGGTGCCAATGCTATTCCTGCTGTCATATTCTATTTGCTGATACAGGTGTATTTAACAGATTTATTTAAATTACCGCTATTATATGATAGAACTGATGCTAAAAGCTGGATACTGCCGATTTTATGTCTGTCATTAGTAAATATAGCATATTATGCTATGTGGATTAGACGCTACATGGTTGACGAATTAAACAAGGACTATGTCAGGCTGGCAAAAGCAAAAGGGTTAAAAAACAAGGATATAATGCTAAAACATGTTATGAGAAATGCTTTTGTTCCAATGGCGCAGTACTTGCCTGCATCCATACTTTATACAGTATCCGGTTCTATTTATGTCGAATCCTTATTCTCAATACCCGGAACAGGGGGACTTTTAGTTACGGCAATTCAAAGACAGGACAACACATTGGTTCAAGCCTTGGTATTGTTATATTCATCCATAGGAATTGTAGGATTAATGTTAGGAGATATTTTAATGGCAGCATTTGACCCGAGAATCAGATTATCACATGAAGGAGGATCCAGGTAATGACTAGTAAAAAAATTATTAGCAAAATGTCCGACAACATTGATCCATCCCTATTTGAATTTGCCGATTGTGATGAATCGAAAAGTGAGTTGATTGGATATTCAAATTATTCATTTTGGAGATCAACAATTCAAGTATTTATAAAAAATAAAGCAGCAGTAGCCCTTTTAATTTTAATAGCATGTGTAGTTTTATTTACTTTAATTCAACCCTATTTACCTAATCAAAAGAGTCCTACACAAATATATATAAACCCCGAAACAAATATGCAATATAGAAATGTTCAGCCTAATGAGGAATTTTGGTTCGGCTCTAATTCAATAGGGCAAGATTTGTGGGCGCGTATTTGGAGCGGAACTAGGACTTCGCTTTTAATAGGCGTTGCAGTAGGGCTGTTTGAAGCTGTAGTTGGCATAACTGTAGGTGCTCTTTGGGGTTATGTAAGAAAGCTTGATGCGATTATTACAGAAATATATAATGTATGGGATAATATACCGTCAACGGTTGTACTCATTATTTTAACATATATTATGAAACCAAGTATTCCTACAATTATTTTCGCAATGTGTATGACCGGATGGCTTCAGATGGCTAGGTTTGTGCGTAATTTGATTATAATAATAAGGGACAGGGAGTATAATTTAGCATCCAGATGTCTTGGTACACCTACTAGCAGAATTATAACTAAAAATTTACTTCCCTATTTGGTATCGGTAATTATGCTCAGAATGGCACTGGCAATACCATTAGCTATAGGAAGTGAAGTTTTCCTATCATATATCGGTATGGGACTGCCTGTTGATATACCGTCACTTGGAAACTTAATAAATGAAGGAAGGGCATTGATGATGGATCCTAACCAAAGATACCAATTATTTTTCCCTGCCGCAGTAATATCTGTTGTTACTATATCCTTCTATGTAATCGGCAATGTTTTCGCTGATTCTGCTGATCCAAGAAATCACGTATAGGAGGTTACCATGATAAACAATGAAATAGTACTATCAGTTGAAGATTTAGTTATAAAGTTTAATTTAAGAGGACAGGAGCTAACGGCAATCAGGGGTGCATCCTTAACGCTGTACAAGGGTGAAAGCTTGGCTATAGTCGGTGAATCAGGCTCCGGAAAATCAGTTTTTACAAAATCCTTTATGGGATTGTTGGATGCTAACGGAAGGATTGACAGCGGGTCAATAATATATAAGGGTAATGACTTAGCAAAATATAAAACAGAAGATGAATGGATAAAAATAAGAGGAAAAGAAATAGCAATGGTTTTCCAAGACCCAATGACTTCTTTAAATCCTCTCAAAACAGTAGGGAAACAGGTTCAAGAGTCAATAGAGCTTCACCAAAATTTAAAAGGCGAAGAAGCTAAAAAGTTGGCTGTGGAAATACTAAACGATGTTGGTATTTCAGACCCGGACAGGAGATATAATCAATATCCTCATGAATTTTCAGGCGGTATGAGACAAAGAGTAGTTATAGCAATAGCCGTGGCATGCAATCCTAATATTTTAATATGCGATGAACCTACAACCGCATTGGATGTTACCATTCAGGCGCAGATTCTTCAATTGCTGAAGAATTTACAAAGAAAATATCAATTAACAATTATTTATATAACACACGACTTAGGTGTTGTCGCAAATGTTGCCGATAGAATAGCGGTTATGTATGCAGGCGATATAATTGAATTAGGATTGTCCGAAGAAGTTTTTTTCGACCCCAAGCACCCTTATACCTGGGCATTGCTGTCATCATTGCCGCAGCTTGGCATTAAAGGCGAAGCATTGTATTCGATAAAGGGTACTCCTCCAAACTTATTTAAAGAAATAAAAGGAGATGCATTTGCACCTCGTAATCCTCATGCATTGAAAATAGACTTTGAAGAAAGACCTCCATACTTTGAGGTAAGCCCTACTCATAAAGTAAGAACTTGGCTGTTGGACCCAAGAGCACCCAAAGTTGAACCGCCTCTTTTAGTTCAAAAAATGAGGGAAATGGAAGTAAAGAGGGGTGATGGCATTGAATAAGGAAATACTTTTAGAGGTTAAGAATTTAAGAGTTGAGTTTGGCAAGAGCAATAAAAAGTTCAGGGCTGTAAATGATGTCAGCTTTGATATCTATAAGGGCGAAACCTTCGGACTTGTTGGCGAGTCCGGCTCGGGAAAAACAACGATAGGAAGAGCTATCATAAGAATTAATCCTGCTGCTTCCGGTGAAATAATTTACAAGGGTCAAAGGATAAGCGGAAAAATAGACAAAGTATTAGATACGGAGCTTACAAGAAAAATACAAATGATATTTCAGGACCCTATGGCATCCTTAAATGAAAGAGCCAAGGTTGATTATATTGTTTCGGAAGGTCTTTATAACCTGAAGAATTACGGTTCTGAGGAAGAGAGAACTAAGAAGGTAGAACAGGCACTGCTAGATGTTGGTTTATTACCTGAATTTGCAAGCAGATTTCCTCATGAATTTTCCGGCGGGCAGAGGCAGCGTATAGGTATTGCAAGAGTATTGGTAATGGAACCGGAATTAATAATAGCCGATGAGCCTATATCTGCTTTAGACGTATCAATACGTGCTCAGGTTATTAATTTATTGGCAGAATTACAAAAACAAAAGGATTTAACATATTTGTTCATAGCCCATGATTTGTCCGTGGTTAGATTTATTTCGGACAGAATTGCGGTTATTTATAAGGGAAAAATAGTTGAACTGGCTGAAACGGAAAAATTGTTCGCACACCCGCTTCATCCATATACAAGGTCTCTTTTGTCAGCTATACCCACACCTAATCCAAGGGTTGAAAAAAGCAAGGTTATTGAAATTTATCAACCTGATAAGGAACATTTTGATTATGCTTCAAATCCGCCCGAATGGGTTGAGATTGAGCCGAGACATTTTGTTTTGGCAAATGACAGAGAACTTGAAAGCTACAAGAAAAAAATTCAATCATAAGGGGCTTTACCCTTTTGAT